>Ga0169931_10001675_pt1 | contig 36470 bp, 31 predicted proteins | sample Kivu_15m_20L_FD_129675 | JGI IMG/M metagenome (GOLD analysis project Ga0169931, IMG submission 129675) | Freshwater microbial communities from Lake Kivu, Western Province, Rwanda to study Microbial Dark Matter (Phase II) - Kivu_15m_20L... | ecosystem: Environmental > Aquatic > Freshwater > Lake...
CAAACACCTCAAGAGCACCCACCTGCTCGAACGACTCAACCAGGAGCTCAAGCGGCGCACGCAGGTCGTGCGCATCTTCCCCCACGAACGGAGCTGCCCGCGTCTGCTCCGCGCCCTCGCCGCCTAAATCCCAACCAACCTCAAGCCTCCCTCTCCTTTGGCCCCGCCCTTTTGCTGAACCTTGACGAACACAACCGGCGTCGGCGTGAAACGCACCCTGGACTGCCGGCCAGATGCCGGCAGCACTTTGGGCTGCGAGATCAGTCGCGCGTGATGGCTGCCAGGCGACGTTCCAATTCTGCGCGCAGCTCTTCCCGCGCCGTCTCCTCCAACCGCCGCGGCACGGCGAGCGGTTCGCCGAACGCAACTTCACAACGGCCGAACGGCAGCGGCACCTGGTAACCGTCCCAACTGCGCAGCACCTTCTTGGCGCTCAGGTGGTAGCTCACCGGCACCAACGGCAGCCCGGAATATTGGGCGAGCGCGATCACTCCGGCCTGGACGTGATACCGTGGCCCGCGCGGACCGTCAGGCGTGATCGCGAGGTCGAAACCACCGCGGGCCGCGTCAATCAGCTCGGCCATGGCCTGAGGTCCCCGTCGGCTGCTGGATCCGCGAACCGTGCGGGCGCCGAAGAGTTCCATCACGCGCGCGGCAATCGCACCGTCCTTGCTGGCGCTCGCCATCGCGGTCAGCCGGCGTTCCGGCCACCGGGCCCGGATGAACCGGCGGTAAACAACCGGTGCCAGGGCGCTGCGGTTGTGCCACAGTGCAAAGATGGCCGGGCCCGCCTGGGCTCCTGTAAGCACGCCGAATGGGTCTTCGTGCCGCCAGCGGAAGCTCGCTGAGAACACGTTGACCAACAGCCACGCTGTGCGCGCCACGGCCCTGCCCCCGGCAGTTACCTGATGGGCCTCGACGGCAACCAACGGAGCTTTGGGCGCTGGCGCGGACATCAGGCTCCCCGTTTGAGACAGGCCCGGACCAACTGTTCGACCGCCGCAGTTTCTCCCAGGACCGTGAGCGCCGCCCGCGCCGCGGTATAGGCGTCGTTCTGCTTGAAGCCCAGCGCCACCAAGGCCGAGGTCGCGTCGGCAAGTTTCGCTTCCGTTCCGGAGAGTGTGACCGTGCCGGCGCCAGAGGCCACCGGTCCGCCGGGCGACACGCTGAGGGAGCCCAGTTTGTCACGGAGTTCGACCACGATTCGTTCCGCGGTTTTCTTGCCGACTCCGGAAATGCCCGAGAGCGCCTTCACGTCTCCCGCCGCCACGGCGGCGGCGAATCCGGCGGCGCTCATGCCGCTGAGCACATTGAGGGCGAGCTTGGGGCCGATGCCGGAAACGGTGTTGACCAGGAGGCGGAACAGGTCGCGCTCGGCCGCGGTGACGAAGCCGTAAAGCGTGTGGGCATCTTCCCGGATGGCGAGGTGCGTGAGCAGATGAACGTCCGCGCCCACGGCGGGCAGGCGGTCGAAGGACGACAGCGGGATCAGCACTTCGTAGCCGACCCCGTGGACATCCACCGTCACCTGCGTCGGCAACGCCTCAACCAACCGGCCGTGGAGAAATGTGATCATCCGGGGCTATGGAAAATGACCAGGGAGCGATGTCCAAGAACCAAAGCACCGGCCGCAGCGGGTCGGGTTCAGGACAGGCCTGACGGCCCCAATTGATTGGTCATTGCGAATTGGGAATTGGTCGCTCTCCACCCGGAACCGACTTCCGCTTGGCAACGAGTTTCACGGCTCCGATGACCATGCCTTTGTCCACCGCCTTGCACATGTCGTAAACGGTCAGTGCAGCGACGCTCACGGCGGTCAGCGCCTCCATTTCAACCCCGGTGGGCGCGGTGATCCGGGCGGTCGCCGTGATTCCGATCCGGTCGCGGCTGGGCGGAATCGCAAAGTTCACCTCACAGTGCGTGATCGGCAGCGGGTGGCAGAGAGGGATGAGTTCGCCGGTCCTTTTCGCGGCCATGATTCCGGCCAACCGCGCCGTCGCGAGCACATTGCCCTTGGCGATGTTATTCGCCTCGATGAGATCCAGCGTCGCGGCAGCCAACCGGATCTCACCCGCCGCCACCGCCTCACGGAACAGCGCCGGCTTGTGCGAGACATCCACCATGGCGGCTTCACCCGTGGCGGAGAGATGGGAAAGTTGCGGTGTCACGCCGCCAGCCAACCAAATCCCGCTCGCCCGGGCGAGTCCTGTCGCTAAGCTTTGCACCGATGCGTCCACCGACCGCCGCCACCGCGGAAATCGCCCCGGAAGCCGAGCCGATGCTCGGCGAAGTCAGGGCCTTGGCCGAACAGGCCGGGACCACTTCTGCCGCCTTGGGCTGGGTGACTCCGACGTTGCCCTCGGTCGCGGATGTTCCGTCGCTGCGGATCTTCGCCGAACACTACGCGTTTGAGACGGTCGCCCGCCGCGAATGGCCCGCGGTGCTGGCGGCCTGGCAGTTCGCCCGGGCCGGGCATGCCCGCGAACTCATCGCCCTCGACCGCGCCTGGACCGCCGCGCATTCCCGGGCGGAGTTCGCCGAGCCCAGTTTCCGGGTGGGCCGGCGGCAGCTGAACCAACTGCGCCCACTCCGCCATGAGCGGGTGGTGCAGCGTTACCTTGCGGCGATCGAAGCCGGCGAGGCGCGCGGCTGGCATCCGCTGGTCTATGGCGTGACGCTGGCCGTCTTCAACCTCCCGCTCCGTCAGGGCTTGCTCAACTACGCCGCCCAGACCCTCGCCGGCCTCGTCAGCGCCGCGGAAGCCCGCCACGCGTTGCCGGCCGCGGAATGTCAGGCGCTGCTGGATTCCCTCGGCACCGCCCTGCCGGAGCGGCTGCCGCCCCTGCCCCGACTTCCCTTCGGCCAACCGTGAGCCCGGCCCTCATCCTCGGCTGTGTGGCGATGTATTTCGCCCTGTTGCTCGGGATCGCGTGGATCACCGGCCGCCGGGCGAGCGAGGCCGGATACTTCCTCGGCAACCGGAATTCACCATGGTGGCTCATCGCCTTCGGGCTCATCGGTGATTCACTGAGCGGGGTGACCTTCATCTCCGTGCCCGGCGAAGTCGGCGCCAAGCACTTCTCGTATCTCCAGATTGTGTTGGGCTACGTGCTGGGTTACGTGGTGATCGCCGAGGTCCTTCTGCCGCTCTACTACCGGCTCAACCTCACCAGCATCTACACCTACCTCGGCCAGCGATTCGGTCCGGCCACACAGCGAACCGGTGCCTTCTTCTTCGTGCTGTCGCGCACACTGGGTTCGGCGGCCCGGCTGTTCCTGGCGGTCAACGTGTTCCAGACGTTCGTGTTCGACCGGCTGGGCGTGCCGTTCTGGCTGACCACTGCGGTGATCCTCGCGCTGATGCTCGCCTACACCTATCGCGGCGGCATCCAGACGCTCGTCTGGACCGACCTGTTCCAGTCCAGCTTCCTGCTGCTCGGTGTCACGCTGTCCATCGTGGCCATCGCCCGCGGCCTGGAGCTCGACCTTGCGGGATTGGTGGACCGCATCCGGGAGAGTTCAACCTCGGAGACGTTTTTCTGGGACTGGCGCGCGCCGAACTACTTCTGGAAGCAGTTCCTGAGCGGCGCGTTCATCGCCATCGTGATGACCGGGCTCGACCAGAACATGATGCAGAAGAACCTGAGCTGCCGATCACTCCGGGAGGCGAAGAAAAACATTTATGCCTTCGTGCCGGTGCTGCTCGGCGTGAATCTCCTGTTCCTGTCGCTGGGCACGCTGCTGTTTGAATACGCGCAGGCCAAAGCCATCGCCATCCCGGCGCGGACCGATCTGCTGTTCCCGACGCTCGCCCTGGGCCCGCTCGGCACCTTCGCCGCGGTTGTCTTCGTGCTCGGGTTGACCGCGGCCACGTTCAACAGCGCGGACTCCGTCCTCACCACGCTGACCACTTCCTTCTGCATCGATTTCCTGCACCTCGACCGCCGGACGGACCTCGATGAGCGCGCCCGCGCCCGCCGGCGGCACTGGGTGCACGTCGGCTTCGCCGTGATTCTGCTGCTCGTGATCCTTGGCTTCCGCGCGTGGAACGACGATTCGGTGATCTCCACGGTCTTCAAGATCGCCGGTTACACCTACGGCCCGCTGCTCGGCCTGTTTGTGCTGGGCATGACGACCCGGTTCGCAGTGCGCGACCGCTGGGTGCCGGTCTTGTGCTTCGCGGCCCCGCTGCTGAGCGGTTGGCTGGATCGCAACTCCGCCGCCTGGCTCGGCGGTTACCGGTTTGGCTTCGAACTGCTCATGCTGAACGGTCTGCTCACCGCGCTGGTCGTGAGCCTCGTGGCCCGACGCCCCAGCCCCAATGGAACGGCAGGATAAGCCCTTGGACTCATCCTGCCGTCCTTCCGCAGCCGGCGGGTTGACAGACTTGGCAGAGTGGATTCGAGAAAAGAGAAAACCCGGCGGCCAGTGGGAAGCCCAGCCGCCGGGCCAGATGATTCATGAGTCAGCGCGCTTGGCCTGTTCGCCGGGCGCGGTCGGGGTGGAAGGTTGGACTTTTGTCCCGATGCTGATGACCGGGACGGAGGGTTAACACCTCAACATGATTTTCAGCTGACGGTGATCTTTCCACGGAACCGCAGAATGCATCAGGGATGCCAACCTCACATTCAGCCGTTTGGACCGCGATTTAGACCCGGCAAATGACCACAACGAGGCAAACTGTCTTAATTTGTCCAGCACTCGGGTCGGAAATTGCCGGGTGTAGGAGTGGACTTGGAGAGCATGAAAGCGGATGTCGCCTCTGGGCTCTGGATCGAAGTCACCTCGGGGAAGCTAGCAGGCTGCCCTTCAGCGCACTGGGCGTTCGGGGCAAGCCGCCCACGGGCTGCCGGCATCAGAGCGCCAGTTGCACGACCCGCTCCTGAACCTGCTCGGTCCACCGTGCGACATAACTCATGGCGCGATAGACCTGCTCCAGACGTTCCAGCGGCAACGCGCTGACCCGCTCCGCAGTCCCGATGGCGGGAGCCGCCTCCCAGACACCATTCAGCTGCCGGAGTTCGGCGGCCAGTTCGTCCCGTTTGGCATTCACCCGTCCCTGCAGGGCCTGCAACCGGTCGAGCCAGTCGAGTCCCTCCTGCATGAGGCGGAGTTTCACCATGGGCGAATCCGAGGCGGATTTCTGTTTCAGGAACTCGTCGGTGTCCCGGCACGTCTGACCGACCTCCACGAACAAATCCATCGTTCCCGGGGGGATGCGCTGCACATCCTTGGGCTTGCCGCCCGCCTCCAGTTCCAGCAGATGCAGCAATCGGTCCCGCGGTTCCCGCAGCGTGTTGTAGGCGGCGTTCAGTTCGGCGTAACGCGTGTTGGCCGAGACCCTTTCAGCTTCCGACGCGGAATGAACGCGATCGGGATGCACCGTGGCCGAAAGCGGCAGGAACCGGGCCTTGAGCGCATCGGCGTCCAGCCAGGGCCGACGGGGTTCGGAAAGGAGGGCAAAGGCGTCGGTCATGGCTCAGGGCAGCACTTTGCTGAATCAGGTTGCGCTTGGGGAAACGCGACCAAAATCAAGCGTGGGCGAATTACGCGCTGAAGCTCTCCCCGCACGAGCAGCTCGTGGCGGCGTTCGGGTTCTTCACCTTGAAGCCGCCGTCGGTCAGGGCATCCACATAGTCCAGTTCGCTGCCGGTCACATAGAGCGCGCTTTTGGGGTCCACCACGACCTTCACGCCGGAGCTTTCCACGAGAATGTCGCGGTTCTGGGGCTGGTCCTGCAGATCCATCTTGTATTGCAGCCCCGAGCAGCCGCCGCCGACCACCGCGACACGGAGCACGCCGGCCGGACGCCCCTGCTTGGTCAGCAACGACGAGACCTTGTGCCCGGCCGCGCCGGTCAGCTTGATGAGCCGCTCGTCACCCACGCGAAAACTCGGCTGGGCGGCGGCGGCAGCGACCCTGTTCGCGGCTCCAATCTTTCCGGCAATCATGACTGCCGCACCGTAAAGTCCACCGGCACACGCGTCAACGCACCGGCCCGTGTTCAATGGGCCCGCCAAGTTTCGTCGAAGAACCCTGCCGCCGTCACCGCCGCGCCGTCGTCCTTCAGCGCGAACAAGGCCCAGTCCGGCAGCCACGGCGTCTGCCGCGCGTTCGTGCCGTTCCACGCGGCGAACGTGTGGCCCGAGTTCACGACGACGTAGCGCTCGGGGTTCAGCGGATTCGGGCAGATGAAGGCCGGCACGCTGGCCACCGCCGGCGCCGATAGTGAACCGATCCGCACGGTCGAGCGGTTCCACGCCACCGGCAGCTTGCGCCGGATCCGTTCCAGCACCTGATTGCTGCCGGGATCGCCCCACAGAATCAGATCGCTTCCCTCGCAATCCAGGTCGGTGACCTCGACATCGTTCTTTACGCGCGCTTCGCCGCGAAACTGTGCCCGCCAGTCCACGAGGAATTGCGCCAGCGCCGCCTCGGACCACTTCGCCACCGCCGGATGCCACGCCTTGCCGGTGGGCCGCACCACGAGGAATCGCCCCATGAACGCGTCGTCAATCGGCCCCTGCAACCCCGGGCGTTTGTGCAGTTTTGGAAATCCCTCCACCGCGCGCCAGCGTCGCCCCCGCAGCTCAAATGCCGGCTTGAAGCTGCTGACATCTTTTTCATCCGGACGAATCAACCCGCTGATGGTCTGACCGTTGATTTGCAACGACACCGGCCCGACCGCCAATCCCGGCGGATCCACGAGGCGGAAGGCTGCCACGTTCGTCGTCCGCACAACGATCCGATTGGAGGCCAGCACCTCCGCCACCACGCGCGTGGGTTCCCAATGCCGCCGGAGCTGTTCGAGGGCGAACCAAGACAACTGCCCGTGGTCCGGATACCGCGTCGTGAAGGTCGTGAACTCAATCCGACGCGGCTCCACTCCCTTCGGCGTCGCCATCAGCGCGTCGAACTGCCGCGCCAGTTCCGTTTTGGTGCCGGGCTCGTATTTGTGCTCCGCGCCCGGCCCGACGAGGTGTCGAAGTTCCAATCCCTCGCGTCGCAGCGCCGTGGCCATCGTGTCGGCGGCGAGCTTTTGGCGGTCGAGTTCGCCACTGTAGGCGATGACCTCGAGGTGGCGGAAATTCGCGGCGTAACCGGGCACGTCGTAAAGCCGCCACAGGGTTTGCTCCCACGGTGGCGGCAACGGTGGCTTCGTCAGGATTCCGGTATAGCCCGGCGTATCCACGAAACCCGCACCCGGCGCCGCGGCCCGCCAGAAGCCCGGGAAATGCGCCGCCAAGTGCCACGTCCCGCCACCGCCCATGGAAAATCCGCGGATCGCCCGACGCTGCGGATCGGTGCCGTAGGCGCGTTGTGCGCGCAAGGTTGCCTCAAACACATCGGTTTCGCCGGCGAACTTGTAGGCATTGCAGTAGCGGCCGTAGGGATGCACGACCACCGTGTCGGCCGGCGCGAAGTCCCCCTTCGACCGCAGGCGTTCGCTGAGAAATTTCAGCTCCGTGCGTTTTTCGTCGCGCCCCGCCAGCCACACGTCCAGGCGCAGCGCCGGTCCGCCGGCCACCCAACTGGTCGGCACCACCACGCGGTAGGGCTGCACCGAATCGTCAATCCGCGACACGAATCCGCGCACCACGAGCCCGGTCTGCCGCGTCCACGGGGCGTTGCCGCCGGCCAATTGTGCGGCGCGCTCGTGACCCAACCGCAACAACTCGCGCGCTTGGGCAAACTGGTTCGTCGCGTGAAACTCGTCATAGCGCAGCGCCCAGTCCACTGCCTTGTGCAGTGCCGCGACGTCCGGCCAAAGATCCTGCGCCTGCGGATTCGTCGCCGAAGCCCGCAGCGTCGCGACCTTCCGCCCCAACGCGGCCGCGCCCGCAGCCAGTTCCTGCCGGGCTGCTGCCGGCACAAGAATCCCGGGAGGCGGAATCACACCACGCGGAGCCGGCGCAGCGAACAGCCACGGCGACAGGAATAGTCCGGCAATCGGCAACAGGCATCGGGGGAGCTTCACGCCGGAGTCTGCGCCGATTCAGCGAATCGGGACAACGCCGGGATGAGGACGGTCTCATCCATGCCAATGGCTTCGACCGGACACCCTTCCAGACCGGCCCGGGCCTGATAAAACTCTGCCTCGGTCGCGGGTTGGTGGATCACCACGGAGTAGCTGATGTCAGCATTCCGTTGATAGATCGACGGTGCCGCCTGCCGGCACAGGTCGCAGTCGATGCAGTCGCTGGTCACATAGAAGGCGCCGGGAACATTTTCCGGAAGCCGTGAGGAGGAATTGGCCATGGTGTTTTTCTTTCGGTGACGACTTGTTGGCCGTCGAACCGAAGGTCCAACGGGGGAATTCTTGTGTGAAATGCATTACTCCAATTACACTGATGCCAAAGTTGCATGAGTTGGTTTCTCGCTACGGTTCCCTTCGACCTCTATGAGCTCGGGTTGTTCCACCTCGTTGCCGAGGAAGGCAGCTTCACGCTGGCGGGTCAGAAGGCCGGGCTCACCCAAAGCGCCATGACCCGGCAGATCCGAGGCGTGGAAGACCAATTGGGCGTCGCCCTGTTCGAGCGCACGACCCGAAGGGTCAGCCTCACGCCGGCAGGCCGCCTGCTTTACGCGAAATCCAAGCCCATCCTCGCCGCCGCGGAAGCGACGTTGCAGCAGCTCCAGCAGGACTTCGCGTTGATCCCGCAGACGTTGCGGGTGGCGGTGGACCGGAGCATCGGTCTTGCCTGCTTTCCCGGCTTCTTCTTCGCCTTCCGCAAGCGGATGCCGGCCGTTCAGCTGCACGTCCAGCAGCTCACGGGCGATGAAATCATCGGCGCGCTTGAAGCCAGAACACTCGACGCCGGTCTATTGGCCCTGCCACGGCGACTGCCCGGAACCCTCACCGCAACCCATCGATTTGCGGACGACTTCGTCCTGATTGCCCCGCCCGACAGCGAACTGCCCTCAACCCCTGGTCCGACAAATCTCCGAACCCTGCGCAAGCGGCTCGCCACGCAACGATGGCTCCTCATCGATCACCGGGGAACGACCGGAGCCAGGCTTCACGCTTGGCTGCGGAAGCAGGGATTGGAAATCAGCCCGGCCATCGAACTCGACAGCTTCGACGTCATCGTGAACTTGGTTGCGCTGGGTCTGGGTTGCAGTTTTGTGCCGCAGCGAGTGCTCGCACTTTACGGCAACCGTCGCAAAGTCCGGCGAATTGCCACTGATCCGCGCTTCGGCCGCGAGCTCGCCGTCGTCGTCCGCAAGAATCGAAAGCAGCCTGAGCCACTGGACTCTTTCATCAGGTGCATCCTGTTTTGAGCGACACTTCAGCGATGCCTCGCTCTCGCCCGAGCTGGCATTCCCAGCTGCATCGGACCATGGCTCTTGCTCCAAGGGAATCGCCGAGGTCCGCGGTGCCGCGATCTGTCGAGCCACGCCTCGTTGACACTGACATGGACGGCATTAGCCCCAAGCAGTTCAAGCGTGACCGGAAAAGATGAGCGGGGCGAGCGGGTGTGGACCGACGAGAAGACACCGCATCCACACCTTCACCTCACGACTCGACCGGCACCGCGAGGTCATCCTCACTGAGGCTGGAAACGAGCGAGGGACGACCGACGATGAGCGGATCGACCGGACCGATCTCAGCGGGCTTCTTGTTGCTGTAAGGCAGGCGGTGCAGGACGTAGCGCATGGCATTGAGCCGGGCGCGTTTTTTGCAGTCGGACTTGATCACCGTCCACGGCGCGTCCGAGGTGTCGCAGTGTAAGAACATCGCTTCCTTGGCGCGGGTGTAGTCATTCCATTTGTCGAGCGAGGCCTTGTCCACCGGGCTGAGTTTCCACTGCTTCAGCGGATGGGCATTGCGCTCTTTGAAGCGGCGTTTCTGCTCCGCCTGGCTGACGGAGAACCAGAATTTAAACAGGATGATGCCGCTGCGCACGAGGTGGCGCTCGAACTCGGGCACCTGGCGCATGAACTCGTCATACTCCGCATCGGTGCAGAAGCCCATGACGCGCTCGACTCCGGCGCGGTTATACCAACTGCGGTCAAACAGCACGATCTCCCCACGGGCGGGCAGGTGCTCGGTGTAGCGCTGGAAATACCACTGGCCGCGCTCGCGATCGCTCGGCTTTTCCAAGGCGACGACACGGGCACCACGCGGATTGAGATGCTCCATGAAGCGCTTGATGGCACCGCCTTTGCCTGCGGCGTCACGACCCTCGAACAGAATGACCACGCGCTGTCCGGTTTCCTTCACCCAGGCCTGGAGTTTGAGCAATTCCACCTGGAGACGGTATTTCTGCTGCTCGTAGCTGCGGCGTGAGAGCAGGTTTTGGTAAGGATAGCTCCCGCCACGCCAGCCTGCGGCGAGGGCCGTGTCCGCCTGCTCGCGGCTGGCGGCTTCCGTGTCTTTTTGAAACAGCAGACGACGCAGGGACTTTATCTCGTCCAGCGAGGCTCCGCTGATGAGCGCGCGCAACTGCTCGATCTGTTCCCCCGGTGGCAAGCCCTGCGCATGCGCCTTCAGCAAATCTGAGAGCACCAGGGCTTTCACCATGTTGGTTTCCGAACTGCGTTGATCCGTGACATGACGGCGCATGCCCTTGGGCGTCTGACTCGGCGCGGTGTCACCCGCAGCGGCGGGACGCGGCTTCAAGGCGCGTTTGGGAGCGGGCATTCTTTTTTGGGGACTGTTGGTGGCGCGTTTCGCAGACATAGAGGATGTGGCTTGGTTGGGTGTGTTTTGAAGCGGGGTTCAACTCAGGCGGAAAGTCTGGCCGATGCCATTTTCACGCGCACGGGTGAGCGGGAGATGACCGGGCGCGATATCGCAAGGCTGGCCGAGGAGAATGATGCCGACATGTTTCATGGCAAACACCACCGATGCCTCATTCCTCCCGTCCTCCGCTTGTCATTCTTTGGCCTACTGTGCGCCGATGTTGGCTGCGGGCCTTTGTTCCGCAAAGCCTCCAGCATGGGCCACACGCGGTTCCGGCGGAAATCGCTGCGTTGATTGGGCTGGCAGAAATCGCATGGAAGCGGGCGGTTCGTGCATGGACGGACCACGGCGCAGATGAGAGCATCCGGACGAATGATTCCACCGGGCGACACCATCGGATTGATCGGCACTGGCCTGATGGGCACGGCCATTGTTGATCGATTGCAGGCGGCGGGACTTCGGGTGCGGAGCTGGGATCGTGACGCCGCCAGGCTCGCCGCCTCCGGCGCGGAAGCGGCGGACAATGCGGCGGCGGTGGTGAGATCATGCGATTTCGTTGTGCTGAGTTTGCCAGACTCGCGGGTGGTAAAGGCGGTGCTGGAAGAGGCGAACGCGGAACTGCGGCCAGGGCATGTGATTCTCGACACCACGACGGGCGAGCCGGAGGATGCATTCCGGTTTGCGGAGCAGCTGCGGCCCTTGGGCGTGGCTTATCTGGATGCGACGATCTCCGGCAGCAGCGAGCAACTGCGGCGAGGCGAGGCGCTGTGCATGGTAGGTGGAGAGGCGGCGGGCTTCGCCCGCTGCGCCGGTCTTTTCGCGGCTTTGGGCGGCCCGGTGATTCATGTGGGCGGCAGCGGAAACGGCGCCAAAATGAAGTTGGTGACCAATCTGGTGCTCGGGCTCAATCGCGCGGCGCTCGCCGAGGGCCTCGCGTTCGCCGAGCGCCTCGGGTTCGACGCGGGAACGACGACGGCGATTCTGAAGGCGAGCGTCGCCTACTCTCGCATAATGGACAGCAAGGCGGACAAGATGATTCGCCGCGATTTCAGCCCGGTGGCGCGGCTCGCGCAGCATTTAAAGGACGTGGAACTCATGCTCAGGGCGGGCGACGCCGGCGGCCTGCGACTGCCGCTCACGGAAACGCACCACACCATCCTGACCCAGGCCGTGGCCGCCGGCCTCGGCGATCTCGACAACAGTGCCATCATCGAAGTGCTGCGAGCAACGAGGCTGCCTCCCGCTTCATGAACACGTCCGCCCTGTCTTCAAGCGCCCGTTACATCGTGTTGTTCGCCGCCATCGGTGCGCTGCTGTTTGACGGCGTTGAACTCGGCCTGATGCCCGTGGCGTCCTTGTCGGTGTCGCAGAGCCTGCTCGGGGAGGCGTTCACGCCGACGTTGGGTGGCGACTGGTTTGCGCGATTCACGGCGGCGCTGATGCTCGGCGCGGCGGTGGGCGGAATTTTTCTCGGGAGCCTGGGAGATCGGATCGGTCGCACCCGCGCGCTCGGCGTGAGCGTCCTGTTCTACTCCGTGTTCGCCGGGCTGGGCGCCTTCGTCCAAACACAGGAGCAAATGCTGGTGCTTCGTTTCCTGGTCGGCCTCGGTGTCGGCGGGGTGTGGCCCAACGCCGTGGCGCTCGCGGCGGAATGCTGGCCGGACAAGTCGCGACCCATCATTGCCGGCTTGATGGGGGCAGCCTTGAACGGCGGCATCCTCGTGCTCTCGCAGATCGCGCGCGCCTGGCACCTCACGCCCGATTCCTGGCGCTGGATTTTTCAGCTGGCGGCCGTGCCCGCCGTGCTCGGCGTGCTGGCGTTGACGGTGATTCCCGAATCGCCGTTGTGGCTCGCGTCCCGCAACAGGCGACGTGAAGCCGCTGCTACCAATCGAGGGAACGGAAACGACTCGGTGTCGCCGCTGCGCCAACTCCTTCGCCCGCCGCTGCTCCGGCTCACGCTCATCGGCGTGCTGATCGGTTCCATCCCGATGGTCGGCGCGTGGGCGGCTAGCAAGTGGATGATTCCCTGGGCGGACAAAGTGGGCGGCGCGACCGAGGCGGGCTACAAGGCCGTCACGCAAGGCTGGTGGGCGTTGGGCGCGGTGCTGGGCAGCTTTTTCGGCGCGCAAATCGCCGCGAAGCTGGGACGCCGCCGCGCCTACGCCTTCATCAGTGCCGCCACGACGGTCCTCACGTTGTTGATGTTCCTCGGCACTGCGCCGCTGCAGGCGTCGTTCCTGCCCATCGTGTTCGCGCAAGGTTTCGTGGCGACGCTGTTCTTCGGCTGGTTGCCGTTGTATTTGCCGGAGCTGTTCCCCACGCACGTTCGTGCCGCCGGGAGCGGCATCGCATACAACGTCGGCCGCTTCGCCACCGCGCTCGGCGTGCTGGCCGCCGGCGCGCTCTTCGCCGCGATGGGCGGCTCGTATCCCGAGGTCGGCGCGACCTGCGGATTGATCTATCCGCTGGGCCTCATCGTCATCTGGTGGGCGCCGGACACCACCAACCAGAAACTCAAAGAATGAAACGATGCGCCATCGCGGCAGGAGCCTCGCCATGCCGCCCAACGTTCTCGATGGATCCGCTGCCCGCGGAGCGTTTCGATCCCGTGCGCCTCACCCTGGGCCGGGCGTTGTTCCGCGGCGCCGGTTCTGGCCTCTACGCGCGGGGCGGGCCGGTGTTTCAACGCCTCTCCCGCTCCGGGTGGGGAACGGTGTTGAAGTCGACCCGCCATGACCCTCTGCCTGCGGCTGGGAGGGTTGCGCCGGCCGGCCGGTTGCTGCTTGCGCTCCTGGTTTTCCTGGCGACCGGGTGTGGACTCCTCGCGGCGCCGCCCAACGTGATCCTGATCATCGCCGATGACCAGCATTGGGGGGACTACGGTTTCATGGGGCACCCGGCGATCAGGACGCCGCACTTGGACCGGTTGTCGAGGGAGGGATTGACGTTTCGCCACGGCTATGTGCCCACCAGCCTCTGTTGCCCGAGTCTCGCGTCCATCATCACCGGACGCTATCCGCACCAGCATCTGATCACCGGCAACGACCCTCCTCGGCCCAAGGGCATCGCCGCCGACCAATTCCATTCCTCCGAGGCATTCCGGCTGGGCCGCCAACAGATGGTGAAAAACCTTGAAGCGTGGCCCACCTTGCCCCGGTTGCTGGGACAGGCCGGCTTCCGCAGCCTGCAGACCGGAAAGTGGTGGCTCGGCGACTACCGCCATGGAGGATTTTCCGAGGGAATGACTAGGGGTGGCCGCCACGGGGATGCGGGCCTCGACATCGGCCGAAGGACCATGGAGCCCGTCTTTGACTTCATGACACAATCGCGGGCGGCCGGAAAACCGTTCTTCGTCTGGTATGCGCCGATGATGCCCCATGATCCACACACGCCGCCCGAGCGGATTCTGGCGCGGCATCGGGGCAGTGCGCCGAGCGAAGCGGTGGCCAAATACTGGGCGATGGTCGAGTGGTTCGACGAGACGTGCGGCGCCATCCTCGATCACCTTGATCGCGAAGGCCTGGCCGAAAACACGCTTGTGGTCTACGTGACGGACAACGGCTGGATCACGGATCCAAAGACCGGTCGGTTCGCGCCCAAGTCCAAGCAGTCCCCTTACGACGGCGGCCTGCGCACGCCCATCATGGTGCGCTGGAAGGGACACCTCACCCCGCGGACCAGCGATATCCCGGTCAGTTCGATCGACATCCTCCCCACCATTCTCAAAGCCTGCGGGGTCGCGGCGCCCCCGGGACTCCCGGGACTCGATCTCACCGAAGAGCCAGCACTGATCGCCCGTCCCGCAATCCATGGCGAGTGCCACACCCATGACATCATGGACCTTCTGAAGCCCGAGCCAAACCTGCGCTGGCGCTGGATCATCCGGGAGGGCTGGAAGCTCATCGTTCCCGCGCCGCAGAACGAAAAGGGAGGCGTGGAACTTTATCGCCTCGCCGACGACCCGCTGGAGGAGAGAAACTTGGCCGCCGCCGATCCGGTGCGCGTCGCGAGCCTGCGGGCCAGCTTGGACGCCTGGTGGTCCGGCCGTATTCACCCCTGATGGATCCGGCCCGGAATGCGATTGTTTCGTCAGTTCCCAGAATTGGAAAATGACCCCATGAACTGTCCTCCGGATGCCCCAAGTCCCAGGCCGAACCGCCTGCGAGTCGCCGCGGTTCAGATGATCTTCGCCGACTCGATCGACGGTAACGTGGAGAAGATCGCGCAAGCCGCAATTCAGGCTGCGGCGGGTGGCGCGGACGCAGTGCTGTTCCCGGAGTGCGCCACCACCGGCTACGCGTGCGACTTCGGCGCGCTGAAGCCGGCCGCCATCCGCCAGGCTCTTCGCTCGGTAGCGGCCATCGCCGCCAAGCTGCGGATTAATCTGCTCATCGGCAGTCCAATCTTCGCCGGACGCAAGCTCTTCAATGCGCTGGTCGTTTTCGACCGGCGCGGGCGGCTCATCCACACTTACGCCAAGTGTCAGCTCGTGGAAGCGGATCGCCAGTGGTTCACGCCTGGCAACGGCCTTTCCCTGTTCGCGATCGATGGAGTCCCGGCGACCGCCATCATCTGCCACGAACGCCGCTACCCGGAACTCGTCCGACTGCCTATCATGGCCGGTGCCCAGATTGTTTTTCATCCGAACGCCGGCATGGATGCGCTCCCCATCTCCCAAAAGAAACGCCGCGGTCGGGACGGCATCCCCGTCCGCGCCTTCGAAAACGCGGTCTATTACGTCTTCGCCAACTCCGTGGGACCGCAGGGCGGCGGCAAGTGGTCTGCGGGCGATTCCAAGATCGTCGCGCCCGACGGCACATTCCTCCAACTCGCCGACAATCGTCGCGAGCGAGTCATTGTGGAGACGCTCGAACTGTCGCGAGCGACGAGGAAGTATGCATTGGACAGTCTGAAACATCCCCGCTTCCTGACCCCTCACTGGCGACGAATCGTCACCGAGCTGCGACATCGCGTCCGCGAGAACGATCAGATGTTCCAGCACTGGTTGAATTCCGGCGACGGCAGCTCTGGTCCCAGAATCCGCGCGCGGCAAGTGCGCTCGCAGCGTCATGGCCAGAGCCCTCATTGATCCTTGGCGCATCGGTAGGAATACTCGGGGGTGCACATGAGTTATTGTTCAATTCTTCGGGAGAGCCCAGCGATCCGCCTCGGGATCATCCTGACTGCGGTAGTGTCCGCGGGTGCGGGCGAGATGCTCGCGGCCACAGGTGACTTCGACGAAATCAAGGCGGGATTCGGTCGACTCCATACCATTGCCGGCCGGGCCCTGATCGACAGCAACGGCGGAAACGACTGGGACGAAACCTACGAGGGGGGGAGAGCCGTTGATGCTGAACTTTCCGAGGCCCACAACGCGCAGGCGGATGTGTTTGGCAACGTCTATATCGCGGACAAGGACTCGCATTCGATTCGGGTGGTGAGACCGGATGGTCGGATCTGGCGGCTCGCCGGGACGAATGTCGCAGGCAACGGGGATGATCAGCCTCAACCGGGACGTTCCTGTCCCCTCGCCAGCCCCAACGGACTCCACGTTCAACCAGATGGCGTGTGCTACGTCTTCGATACGGGCAACCGGAAGGTGCGTCGGGTGGCGTTGGACGGCACGATCACCACTGTCTTCCACGACCCGACGGCAGCGACCTTGGGACGGGGGCTGTGGGTGCATCCAAGCGGGTCGCCCATCTACTATTCCAGCGGTGCTGAGGTGCGGGAATGGAAGTCCGGTTCCGGCTCCCGGGTGTTTGCCGGCGGCTTCAGTGGCGGCTTGGCGAACCTGACCGTAAGCCCCTCCGGAGCCTTGGTCGTGACCGACCGCAACGCTCATTCGGTCTATCGCGTCAACCCGGATGGCAGCCGGGTGCGTATCGCCGGCAATGGACTGGCGTCTGGCGGAGGGGATGGGCAGCTTGCGACCGACACTGGATTCGAGGAAGTGCGGGGCATCGCGTTCCATAGCGGAGGCGGGTATTTCCTGGCGACGCACCGGGGGAGCGATCTCTGGTATGTCGATCCCCAGGGCAAGGCGCACAGTTTCATCACCGGAGTGAGGAACTCGAATCCGCTGGCCGGCGAAGGTTCGCTGGCTTCCGAGCCCGGCAACAAGTTGTCCGAAATCCGGGCCATCAGCCTGTCGCCGGGCGGCGATCTCATCATCACCCAGAGCGACGAGAGCAACATCCGGGTGGTCGAGAATACAGTCGCAGTGGCCACGGGGGACCTCGCGATTGGGCCGGACCAGGAGGTTGGGAACTTCGCGTTGACCTGGCGGTCGGAGGCGGATGGCAGCTTCATCGAAGGGTCGGACGCGTTGGCTGCGATCGCCTGGACTCCGCTGCTGGATTCCGCGAAGCCCGTCGGCGGTGGGAATTTCACTTGGCACCTGAGTTCACCGGCAAATTCAGGGCAGGGTTATTTCCGGGTCCGGCCCGCTCACCGTTGGAAGCTCCCTTGAACGGCAGGCAGGCTCCGCCAAGACCTACGACCCGGGGACCAATCTGAGGGGGCGAAGGGCTAGGGAGTCCTCCGAGTTTTCGGACAGGCTCTGAGACGATTTCAAGCCACACTGGACCTCGTTCGCCTGGCCGTTCGGGGCGGATGTCGCACCTGCCCGGGCTTGTCGGCTGACCACGCTTCAGCCGAAGCTCGAGGATGCATTCCCGCTATCGCCCTCTGAGGCTCCGCGTGATGGCAATGGCCGCGCTCCTTTCCGTGCTTCTGTCCACGACTATGGCGGCAGCGGCGGCGGACGTAGGGACACCGCTAGTGATCTGGCACTCGCAACCCGTGAAGCCCGGTCAGACCGTTGTGCTCTACGGCGACGCACTAAGCGCCGCCAAAGTGACGGTGCAGCGCTTGTCCGATGACGCACCGGGTGACCCCGGCGCGTCAGGCTCGGGTGCCGGAACCCGTGCGGACGGGAGTGAAGACCTGGCTCCGATTCAACCGCGCGAACGAGCGTTGAAGGTTCTTCTTCCCGCCGGGGCGGTGCCCGGAGTGTTCGCTCTCCGGGTCGAAGCGGATGGGCGACGTCAGACCGTGCTGGTCAATGGGCCTCAACCCTGGTGGGCGCGCGGGTCGCAACGATTGGAAGCCACGCCGGGCGAGGACTTGCGCGTCTTCGGTTTGGGATTGGGCTGGGCCGGAGTTCATGAAGCGCTGGCGGGTTTGCCGCCCGGTTCCCCCAAGACCCGTCTGGCTCTGCGCGGCAACCGCAACGTCGAACTGGCCGTGCAGGAAGCAGACCTCTACTCCGCGCGGGCGCCGTTGCCGGCCGACCTCCCGGCTGGCGATTACGAGGTTTGGGTGCACAACGGCTGTGGCGGGCCACAGGCGTGGGCTCGCTGTCCAGAGCCGTTGCGTGTCCAGCGCGCGGCGCCCTGGCCGGAACGTGAGTTCAACGTCCTGCACCACGGCGCCCGCGGCGATGGCGCAGCCGACGACACCGGGCCGGTGCAACAGGCGATCGACGAGGCGAGGCGTTCCGGGGGTGGCGTGGTGTGGTTTCCGTCCGGCCAATACCGGTTCAACCGCCCGCTGAGGATCCCCCGGCGTGTCCTCCTACGAGGCGCGAGCCGCGAGGCGACGTTGCTGTATTGGAGCAACCGTCACTTCGCCCGACTGCGCGGCATCATTCATGGCGAAGCGCAGTTTGGGCTGGAGGACATGACGATCTGGTATGTCGGCGCGGAACGCGGGATCGAGAACATGGCGGAGGTCGAAGGCAAGTCGCTCTACTCAAACGCGAATCGGCCGACCTGGTGGCAGGAGGGAGACATCGTCCTGCGTCGACTGGTGATCCGCTGGAGCCCCTACGCAGCACGACCGGGCTGGGGACAGCTGAGCGACACGATCGAGATCACACGGCAGTTGAACTTTGAATCCCTCGATGCCGCCGGCACCGGCGCGACGGTATGGCTCTGCGGCCGCGACATCCGGGTCGAAGACTGCGACATCTACTCAGGCGGATTCCCGTTGCTGCTGGCGTTCATGTCCGACGGAAGCCTCGTGCGGAACAACCGTCTCTACACCGGACGGGGCGGATTGGTCTGGGCCCAGCGCGGTCGCAAGGTGATCTGGGAGAACAACCAGATGCTCGGCGCCGACAACATGTCGCGCGCGGGGTGGAGCACGAAGGCGCATCCGTATTACGACCAGGTTTACTTCCGCGGCAACACGGTCGCGTTCGCCCAGTCTGCCGACTACGAGATCGTCGGCTCTGACGGCGCATCGCCGGTTTACTACGGCGGCGTCGCCTCCGCCGCTGGAACCTCGGTCCAACTCAGCAAATCAGTTCGCTCCTGGCCGTTCGAGCCCGAGGGACATCTGGCGTTTGTCATGGGCGGTCGCGGTAAGGGACAGGCACGCACGATCCGGAGTGGCACCACCAACTCCATCGAAATCGATCACCCCTGGTCCGTGCCCCTCGACTCCACTTCGCTGATCGGGATCAATCACAGCTTGCGCCAGTGGCTGATGGTGGGGAATCGCATCGCCGACGGGGATTCGATGCAGATGTATGGACTGAACCACGAGGTGGTCTTCGCGGAGAACCAGCTCGAACGCGTCGGGGGCAGCTCCGAAGCAGCTCTCCGCTTTCTCGCGTTCCAACACACGAGTGACGGCCCGGAGGCGGCGGAGCCCTCGTTCTTCTCCCAGATGCTGGGCAACCGTCTCGTGGCGCCGCGGCTCGACATGCGGCGGTTCGAGTCCGGCACAGCCGCCATCGAACTGAGCGGTGGCGACGTCGATTCCCTCGGCCGCGCGGAGACACCCTGCCTGATGAATGCCGCGGTCCTCCGGGGCAATGACGTGCGCGGTGGCAAGATCCTGCTGTCCGTCGGCAGCCAGTTGCCCTTCCGCGCCGAGGACATTCTGATCGAGGACAATCGCATCACCGACGCGCCCGAGGGACTGGACATTGGGCCGCGCACGGCCGGCGTGATGCTGCGTCGCAACCAGCTTCAAGGCGTCCGCCGTCCGCTCGTCGGCGCCGGCATCGATACGGCCTGGCTTGAGCCCGGTCGCCGGGTCGAATACTGGTTCGAGGCCTTGGAAGGTGTGCTCAGCCGACTCTCGAAGCGGCCGGTCGTGGACCTCCGACCCTTCCGGGATCAGGCAGCGCAGCTCGGCTCCGTTGCGGAATCGGATGTGCGCTGGCTGGAACTGAAGCGCGCGGTCGCGCAGGCCGTCGCGCGGTCGTTGCCCCCGCCGCACAATCCGGATCTGGCCGAGGTGCTCTTTGGAATCCGGCTTCGCGCCTCGGCAGCGGCAGGAATGAACGACACGTTGCAGCAGGGCACGGGTGGCGACGTCGAATGGCACGTGAACGTCGAGCATCGCGGGGCCGAGGCCGCGTCCATTCGCGTCACGCCTCAGGGGTCTCACGGTTGGCAGGGCGAAGCGGTCGCAGCATCAGTGGGCCCTCAATCCAATACCACCGTGCGACTGCCGGTCCGCGTTCCCGCTGGCGCTCGCGGGACGTTCGGGTTTCCTGCCCAAGTTCAAGTCACCATCGCGGACGCGACCGTGGCGTGGCAGGAGACGCTTCCCGCCGGACTGGGGGAGGTGCGGGATTGGTGGATCATCGGCCCGGAGACTCCCAGCGCCATCGTGGAAACGTCCTTTCTCACTAATCGCGTCCCGCAGTGGCGCTGGGATCAGCCCGTGCGTTTCGGTGCGAACGAGAAATCCTGGCAGCGTGTGGAGTGCGTCTCGCCGATCGCGTTCGAAAAGTGGTTTCCAACTCCGACCAACCAGCCGGCAGGGACGACAGGCGCATTTGCCGCTGCTGCGATCCAAGCCGATACGGACGTGTGGGTCGAATGGACGGCGGGCCTCGGCGGCCCGGGTTCTCGTCGGGAGTTGCAGTTCTTCCTCGATGGACGCGAGCTATTCGATTTACGGCTAGGGCGCGAGACGTGGTCGCCGAAGCATCTGCCCATGTTCCTGAGTCAGGGCCGGCATGTGATTCTCGTGGTCGCGCGGACCCGCGATCAACTGCCCGAAGTCTCGCTCTCCATTCGCGAACTTGATGACAACGGTGGTGGCCGCGTTCGACCTGTGGCGCCGTGGACCAAATAGAGACCACACCGTGACAGGACGTGAAGGGCGCGATCACCTTTCGACCTGTCACCCAACGCCGCTTCCTTGCCACGGCTCGGACCCGCTTCGCTTTGGCTGCCCTGCAGTTGGGTGCTGCCGAAGCCCACATGACGAGCGGGCTCGTCAATTCCTGAAGGACCGGGGGGGGTTCGTCAGGGGACGCCGTAGTCGCTCTACGATTGCCACTGCCCGAGCTAGAGGCCTGCCCCGGATCGGCGAGGCTTGGGTCGTGCGATTGTAACAGGGATTTCTCAACCGTAAGGGCTTGCGCGATTTCTTTCACGAGGGCTGCCGCCCGCTGGGCAAGCGGGATCAACAACGACGGGACGCGCCGACCAAAACCAGATCAAGGCACCAAAATAGGGATTTGAACCAGCAAACTCAGAGAAGCCATCTTCATCTTCCCGGTGACTCTGTCCTCGCGGCTAGGACAGTGGAATCACTCCATTACACTGGCAGGTTTGAGAACAGCAGCGACGCGCAGAACAAATGATTGCGACAGCATCAAAGGGAAAACAAAGGGCCTACGACCGGGTGTTGCAGCACGCCAGCGGGGACAAGCGGTTCAAGATTCTCGACACGCACATGAAGCGCCACCAGTTCCGGGCGGACGCGCTCATCGAGGTGTTGCACAAAGCGCAGGAACTCTTCGGCTACCTGGAGGATGGTCTGCTCATCTACGTCGCGCACGCCCTGAAACTCCCGCCCAGCCGCGTTTACGGTGTCGCGACCTTTTATCATTTCTTCACGCTCAAGCCCAAGGGGGCGCATACCTGCGTGGTCTGCACCGGGACGGCTTGCTACGTGAAGGGCGCCCAGGGTGTGTTGAGCGCGGCCGAGGCGCAGGCGGGAATCAAGGCCGGCGAAACGACGCCGGACAACCAGGTTTCGCTGCTGACGGCGCGGTGCATCGGGGCGTGCGGCGTGGCGCCGGCGGTCGTTTACGACGGCACGGTGGCCGTGCGGCAGACTCCGGAATTGGCGGTGGAAAAAGTGAAAGGATGGATGGGCCATGGATCTCGCTAATCTCATCGAACTGGCGGAGACGGAGCGGGCGTCCCGGAAGAAGTTCGCGCTGCGCTGCTGCATGGCGGCGGGGTGCATGTCCCTCAACTCGGGCGCGACCAAGGCGGCGCTCGAGCAGGCGGTGCGCGACGCCGGCTTGGAGCAGGACGTGGAGGTGCGCGGGGTCGGTTGCATGCGGCTGTGCTGTCAGGGTCCGCTGGTGCAAGCCGATCCGGATGGGGCGTTGTTCGAGAAGGTCGAAGCGACGGATGCCGCTTCCGTGGTGGGAACGATCAAGGGCGGGGAGACCGAAGTGCGGCGCGGGAATCCAGATCATCCATTCTTCAAGCATCAACTCCCCATCGTGCTGGCAAATTCCGGCCGCGTGGATCCCGACCGGATCGAATCCTACATCGCCGAGGAGGGCTACCAGGCGCTGCACTCGGCGATGTTTGACATGACCCCGAAGGCGGTGGTGGAAACCATCGTCAAGAGCGGCCTGCGCGGCCGCGGGGGCGCGGGTTACCCAACCGGCTTGAAGTGGGCCACGGTCGCGCAGACACCTGGAGAAAAGAAATACATCATCTGCAACGCGGACGAAGGCGACCCGGGCGCGTTCATGGATCGTAGCGTGCTTGAAAGCGATCCGCACGCCGTTCTGGAAGGAATGGCGATTGCCGCCTACGCGGTGGGCGCAGATCAAGGGTTCATCTACGTGCGCGCGGAGTATCCCCTGGCCATCAGCCGCCTCCAGAACGCGATCAAGCAGGCGAAGAAACTGGGCCTGCTCGGCAGCGGCGTCTTCGAGTCGCCGTTCAATTTCAACATCGACCTCCGCATCGGCGCCGGCGCCTTCGTCTGCGGCGAGGAGACGGCGCTGATGGCGTCCGTGGAAGGACGGCGCGGAACACCGCGTCCGCGTCCCCCGTTCCCGGCGGAAAGCGGGCTGTGGGAATGTCCGACGTTGATCAACAACGTGGAGACCTTCGCCAACGTGGCCACCATCGTGCGGAAGGGCGCGGACTGGTTTGCCGGCATTGGCACGGAGAAGAGCAAGGGAACGAAAGTGTTTGCCCTCGCCGGCAAGATCACCAACACGGGGCTCATCGAAGTCCCGATGGGCACACCGCTGCGCCAGATCGTGGAGGAGATGGGCGGGGGCGCTCCCGGAGGCACAAAGATCAAGGCCGTGCAGACGGGCGGGCCGTCGGGCGGCTGCATTCCGGCCGAGTATCTGGACACGCCGGTGGATTACGAATCGCTGACCAAGCTCGGCTCGATCATGGGCTCGGGTGGAATGATCGTGATGGACGAGACCACGAACATGGTGGACGTGGCGCGCTACTTCATGGACTTCTGCCGGGACGAGTCCTGCGGCAAATGCATTCCCTGCCGCGCCGGCACCGTGCAGATGCACGGATTGCTGACCCGCATCATGGATCGGAAGGCGACCGCCCGCGATTTGAGCCAACTGGAGGACCTGTGTGACATGGTGAAACACACCAGCCTGTGCGGATTGGGGCAGACCGCGCCCAATCCGGTCATCAGCACGCTGCGCTACTTCCGGCGAGAATACGAAGAACGACTGAAGCCCGATCCGTTCGCGCCCGCGGCCAACGGGTCCGCCGTCAAGCCAACCACTGGCACGACTTGAACGACAAACCATCATGGCAGCCAAGACACTCACGATTGACGGGAAAATGATCAGCGCCGAGGAAGGCTCGAGCATCCTGCACGCGGCGCGGGAGGCCAGCATCACCATCCCGACGCTGTGCCACCTGGAGGGTGTGGACGACATCGGCGCGTGCCGCCTGTGCCTGGTCGAACTCGAAGGGACGCCCAAGCTCCTGCCCGCCTGCACGACCGCGGTGGCGGAGGGCATGCAGGTGCGCACGACCAGTGACCGGCTCCAGAGTTATCGCCGGATGATCCTCGAACTGCTCTTCGCCGAGCGGAATCACGTCTGCTCGGCCTGCGTGGCCAACGGGCATTGCGAACTCCAGACCCTGGCCTACAACCACGGCATGGACCACGTGCGCTTCGAGTATCAGTTTCCGAAGTGGGAGATGGACCTCACGCATCCGCAGTTCGGGATGGATCACAACCGGTGCATCCTCTGCACGCGCTGTGTGCGGGCGTGCTGGCACATCGAGGGCGCCGGCACCAAGAACGTCTCGGGCCGCGGGACGCATTCGAAAATCATCACCGACTTGAACCAGCCGTGGGGCGACTCCGAAACCTGCACGTCGTGCGGCAAATGCGTGCAGGCCTGCCCCACGGGCGCCTTGTTTGAACGCGGCTCGACCGCCGGCGAAATGGAGCGGGATCGGACCCGGCTCGAATACGTCGTCAACGCGCGGGAGAAGAAACAATGGAACGTGTAAGACTGGCCACCATCTGGTTTGGCGGCTGCTCGGGCTGCCACATGTCCTTCCTCGACCTCGACGAGTTCCTCATCGATCTCGCCGGGAAGGTGGAGATCGTTTACAGCCCGGTCGTGGACGCGAAGGAATATCCGGAGAACGTGGACGTCGTCCTCATCGAGGGCGCGGTGTGCAACGAGGAGCACATCGAGATGGCCCACAAGATTCGGCGCCAGACGAAGATCGTGGTTTCCTTCGGCGATTGCGCGGTGACGTCGAACGTGGTCGGCATGCGCAATCCGCTCGGCGGACCCGACGTGGTCCTGCGCCGTGCCTATGTCGATCTGGCAGACGTGAACGCGGGCATCCCGAGCGCGCCGGGCATCCTGCCACCCCTGATCGAGCGGGCGCTGCCGGTGCATCAGGTGATCCCTGTGGATCTTTATCTCCCGGGCTGCCCGCCGCCCAGCGCGCACATTCGCGCGCTACTTGAAAATCTCCTGGGGCAGCGGGGTCCTTTGGAAGGGAAGATGTTGAAATTCGGTTAGCGTATGAGCCAGCGCATCATCATTGATCCGGTGACCCGCATTGAAGGTCACGCCAAGATCAGCATTTACCTCGACGACGCCGGCAACGTCACCGACGCGCAGTTCCACGTCGTCGAGTTCCGCGGCTTCGAGCGCTTCTGCGAGGGACGCACGCTGGGGGAGATGCCGGCACTGACGGCCCGCACCTGCGGCATCTGCCCGGTGAGCCACTTGCTGGCTTCGGCGAAGGCCGGCGATGAAATCCTGGCCGTCCGGGTGCCGCCGGCGGCGGACAAGCTGCGCCGGCTGATGAACCTGGGGCAGCTTGTGCAATCGCACGCGCTGAGTTTCTTTCATCTCAGCTCGCCGGATTTCCTGCTCGGCTGGGATGCGCCAATCGCGAAGCGCAACGTTTTCGGCCTGCTGGATAATCATGCCGATCTGGCTCGCGCGGGCATCCGCCTGCGGCAGTTCGGTCAGGAAATCATCGAACTGCTCGGCGCGAAGAAGATTCATCCGGCGTGGGCGGTGCCGGGCGGCGTGCGCTCCGCGCTGACGAAGGAAGGGCGCGAGCAGATTTGCCGGAAGCTGCCGGAGGCGTTTGAGACCACGGTCAAGGTGACCGCGTTGTTCAAGAGCCTGTTCGACGCGCTGCAGCGCGAGATCCAGGTCTTTGGTAATTTCCACTCGGTCTTCCTCGGGTTGGTCGGCCCGAACGGCGAGTGGGAACATCATGGCGGCGCCCTCCGCTTTTCCGACAGTTCGGGCAGCGTCCTGGCCGATCACGTCGATCCACAGAACTACCGCGAATACATCGGCGAATCCGTCCAATCCTCCTCCTACCTGAAGTCGCCTTACTACAAACCGCTCGGCTTTCCGGACGGCATGTATCGGGTGGGACCGCTGGCCCGCCTCAACCTCTGCCAGTCCATGGGCACGCCGCGGGCGGAGGCGGAACGCAAGGAGTTCCGCGCGCTCGGCAGTGGCGCGGTAACGTCCTGCTTCCACTATCACTATGCGCGCTTGATCGAAATCCTGGCCTGCCTGGAAAGGATCGAAGCGCTCATGGACGATCCGGACATCCACTCCGACCATCTCCGCGCGGACGCCGGCATCAACAAGCTGCGCGGCGTCGGGGTGAGCGAGGCGCCGCGCGGGACGCTCTTCCACGATTACGAAGTGGATCCGGACGGCCAGATTCTGAAAGTGAACCTGATCATCGCCACCGGTCAGAACAATCTCGCGATGAACCGCACGGTGGCGCAGATCGCCAAGCATTTCGTGCGCGGCCCGAAGATTCCCGAGGAGATGCTCAATCGCGTCGAGCACGGCATCCGTTGCTTCGATCCGTGCCTCAGTTGCTCCACCCACGCCGTTGGGCACATGCCGTTGCTGGTGCGTTTGCTGGGGCCGGATGGCTCGCTGCTCGATGAAGTGAGGCGTTCGTGACCACCCTCGACCACCAACCCGCAACGCGCGAGGCGATGCCGGAATCCTCCCATTTCGCGGCCGCGCCCGTGTGGGTCGTTGGTTACGGGAACACGCTGCGGGGCGACGACGCCGCCGGAGTCCTCGCCGCCGAAGCAATCGAAGCCCTGGGTCTGGACGGCGTCGAGGTGCTCGCCTGCCACCAACTGACCCCGGAGATGGCCGAGAAGCTGGCGACGATGCGGAGCGTGATCTTCATCGACGCCGGGGAAGAGAATCAACGCCCGGCGGAGGTTCGGGAACTCACGGAAAACACCGAGCCGCCCGTGTTTGGCCATGCCCTGGATCCGCGCGCCCTCCTCGCCTTGGCGCGAAATTTGTTTGGCCGATCTCCACGCGCCTGGCTGGTGACCGTGGCGGCGCACTCCTTCGAACTGGGCGCCGAGCCGTCGCCGGACTGCGTTGCGGGCCTGGCGCTGGCCGTGGAGGTGGTTGAAGACCTTTGCACAGCGAAAGGCCGGGCCTGAACTCATGCACGAAGCCGGCATCATGCAGGACGCACTGGATCTCGCGGCGGCGGAGGCGAAGAAGGCGGGCGGATCGCGGATCCATCGGCTGCGGCTGCGGGTGGGCGTGCTGAGCGGCGTGGTGCCCGAAGCGCTCCGGTTCGCGTTCGAGGCGCTGGCTCCAGGCTCACCGGCGGACGGCGCCCAACTCGAACTCGAGCCGGTCGCAGCGGCGTATTGGTGCGAACCGTGCGCGCGCGAATTCGAGGCGCCGGATCTGGTGGACCCCTGCCCGGGCTGCGGAAATACCGCGGCGATTCTCCGGCGCGGGCTTGAACTCGAACTGACGATAGTGGAAGTATCCTGACATGTGCCAGGAATGTGGATGCGGACTAGGCGGCGACGTGAAGTATCATGGGGCAAGCGACGGACGTGAGTCCCACGCCGCCGCTCATCACCACGATCACGGTCATGGCCACGGCCACGGCCACGAACCGGCCGGCCCTCATCACCACAGTCACGATGCAGAGCCGACCTCGGCGGCGAGAATTCTGTCCGTTCAACAGTCGCTCCTCGATCGCAATGCCCGCCTCGCCTCGGAGAACCGGGGGTTTTTTCGCGCGAAGAATCTTCTCGTGATCAATGTGCTGTCCGCGCCCGGCTCGGGGAAGACCACCTTCATCCAGAAGACGGCCGAGCTGCTCCGCGGTCGCCTGCGCGTGGGCGTGATTGTCGGCGACCTCGCCACGGACAACGACGCGGTGCGCCTGCGCGAGTCGGGGATTCCTGTCGTCCAGATCACCACCGGAACCCTCTGTCACCTGGAGGCGGAAATGGTGGCCAAAGCGATGGCCGGCCTCGATCTGTCCGCGCTCGATGTTCTGATCATCGAGAACGTCGGCAACCTCGTCTGCCCGGCGTCCTACGACCTCGGCGAATCGCTGCGGGTCGTCTTGCTGTCGGTGACCGAGGGCGAGGATAAGCCACTGAAGTATCCGCCCCTCTTTCATTCGGCGGACATCGCCGTCGTGACCAAGTGCGACCTGGGCGCCGCCGCCGGGTTTCAGCGGGACACGGCCCTCGCCAATCTGCATCGCATCAGCCATCACGCGCAGGTGTTCGAGGTCTCGGCGCGCACCGCGCAAGGCATGGAGGAGTGGTGCGCGTGGCTGGTGTCACGGCGAAACACGCACGCGAAATAGCCCGGCCCGCACCCTTTGAGCAACCTTGCCACAGAGCCTCGTGCCGGGACGCAGCGCTCCCACCGTCTGCGCGTCAGTGTTCGCGGCCTCGTGCAAGGCGTGGGTTTCCGGCCATTCATTCATCGCCTCGCGACCGAGAACGGGCTGGCGGGATGGGTAAACAACACTGCGCACGGCGTGCAGATCGAAGTGGAGGGAAAGCGCGAGCGACTGTCCGAATTCAGCCGCCGTCTCCAACGTGAGGCTCCGCCGCACTCGTCCATCGAGAGCCTCGAGACCGAGTGGCTTGCTCCGGCCGGATTTTGTGGATTCGAGATTCGCGAGAGCACGGCGTCGGAGGCTCCCACGGCGCTGATCCTGCCGGACATCGCCATCTGCGCCGAGTGCGTGCGGGAAATCTTTAACCCGTCCGACCGGCGCCACCGGCATCCCTTCACCAACTGCACCCATTGCGGTCCGCGCTTCAGCATCATCGAGGATGTCCCCTACGACCGGGCACGCACTTCGATGAAAGTCTTCCCGATGTGTGCCGAGTGCCGCGCCGAGTATGAAGACCCCGCCGACCGGCGCTTTCACGCCCAGCCCAACGCGTGCCCCAACTGCGGACCACAACTCGCGCTCTGGAATCGCACGGGAACGATCACGGCGACGCGGAACGACGCCTTGCGCCTGGCGGCTGCGGCCATTCGTGACGGGCAGATCGTCGCCGTAAAGGGCCTGGGCGGTTTTCAATTGATGGTCGCGGCGAACGATGCGGGCGCCGCGGCGCGACTGCGAAAGCTCAAGCTCCGCGAGGAGAAGCCCCTGGCCGTGATGGTGGCAAGCGTGGAGGCGGCGAGGCGGCTTTGCGAAGTGGGACCGATCGAGGAACGACTGCTGTGTTTTCCCGAGGCACCCATCGTGTTGTTGCGGCGACTTCGTGGCGACTCCGGAGCCTCGACCGCCCCGTTGCTGGAGGGCGTCGCGCCGGGCAACCCCTACCTGGGAATCATGTTGCCGACGACGGCGTTGCATCACCTCTTGCTGCGCGAAGTCGATGGTCCGGTGGTGGCCACCAGCGGCAACCTCCGGGACGAGCCCATCTGCATCGATGAACACGAGGCCCTCGATCGCCTGGGCGAAATCGCGGACCTGCTGCTCGTGCATGATCGTCCAATTGTCCGCGCGGTGGATGATTCGGTCGTGCGCGTGGTGTTGGGACGCGAACTCGTGTTGCGGCGGGCGCGTGGATTCGCGCCGCTGCCGGTCGCGGCGCGGGCTGATCCAGCGGCACCCGGCAGCGTGCTCGCCGTGGGCGGCCATCTTAAGAACACGATTGCGCTTTCCGTTGGCTCACACATTTTCCTCAGCCAGCACATTGGCGACCTGGAAACCGTGGAAGCGCTGGAAGCGCATCACCGCATCATCGGCGACCTCCAGAAGTTGCACCGGGTGTCGGCGGATGTGGTGACAGCGGATGCGCATCCCGGCTACGCCTCGACCCGCTCGGCGGCGACTCTGGGCCGGCCGGTGATCCCAGTGCAGCATCACTTCGCGCATCTGCTTTCCTGTCTCGTCGAAAATGGATTGGAGCCGCCCGCGTTGGGCGTGATCTGGGACGGCACGGGCGATGGCCTGGACGGGACCATCTGGGGCGGAGAATTCCTGGTCGCGCGCGGCAACAATTTCGAACGCGCAGGTTGGATGAGGACCTTTCCCCTTCCCGGCGGCGAGGCGGCCATCCGGGAACCGCGCCGCGCCGCGCTTGGCTTGTTGCACGAACTGCTCGGCGATGACCTGTGGGACATGAAGGATCTCCCCACCGTCCGGGCCTTCGCCGCCACGGAGTTGAACGCGTTGCGGGGCGCCCTCAAGAGCGGAATCAACACGCCGCGCACTTCGAGCGTGGGACGCCTGTTTGACGCCGTGGCTTCCCTGGCGGGCGTGCGACAGATCTCCAGTTACGAAGGGCAGGCGGCAATGGAGCTGGAGTGCGCCGCGGAATCAACGAACTCGCCGTGGCAGGGAGGCACCAAACCGAACGCTGCATACGCCCTCGCGTGGCAGGAAGCCGGTGAATCGACCCGCCCGCGGACATCCCGCCCCGCCCTGGTCGCGGATTGGACCCGCATGGCGCGGTCGATCCTCAATGACCATAAGGCCGGCGTCAGCCCGTCGATCATCGCCCGCACATTTCACGAAGCGCTGGCCGATTGCGTCGTGCCGTTGGCGACGAGGGTTGGGCTTGAACACGTGGCCCTCAGCGGCGGATGCTTTCAAAACTGCCTGCTGACCGAGTTGACAGTGCGCCGCTTGAGCGACGCGGGCTTCCAGCCCTGCTGGCATCGGCGCGTGCCGCCGAACGACGGCGGACTGGCTCTGGGCCAAATCGCCGCGGCAAGGCAGTTGGCGCGTTAAACTTTTGAAATTCTCATGTGTCTCGCGATTCCAGGCAAGATTCTGACCGTGACGGGCCCCGACTCCTTGTGGCGTGAGGGCAAGGTGGACTTCTCCGGCGTGGTCAAGGAAGTGAACCTCGCCTGCGTGCCCGAGGCCGGCGTGGGTAGCTACGTGATCGTCCATGCCGGCATGGCGATCAGCGTCGTCGATGAAGCGGAGGCGCAATCGGTGCTCGCTCATTTTCGCCAGATGGGGGAGGCGACGGAGCCCACGGAGGGCGCATGAAATATCTCGACGAGTTTCGCGACAGCGAACTGGCCGGCCGCGTCGCCGCGGAGATCAAGCGCGTCACGACCCGACCCTGGATGCTGATGGAAGTGTGCGGCGGACAGACCCACTCGATTCTCCGCTTCGGGCTGGATCAAATGCTGCCGGAACAAATCACGCTCATTCACGGCCCGGGCTGTCCGGTCTGTGTCACGCCGGTCGAGATGATCGACAAGGCCCTCGAGCTCGCGGCCCGGCCGGGCGTCATCTTCTGTTCGTTTGGCGACATGCTGCGCGTGCCCGGTTCAGCCACGAATCTCCTGTCGGCCCGCGCGGCGGGCGCGGAGGTGCGGACCGTTTACTCCCCGCTCGATGCCGTGAAGATCGCGACGACTCATCCCGATCGCGAAGTCGTCTTCTTCGCGGTGGGATTCGAAACGACGGCGCCCGCCACGGCCATGGCCGTGCGACAGGCGGCGGAGCGGGGCCTGAAAAACTTCTCCATGCTCACCGCGCACGTGCTCGTGCCGCCGGCTCTCGAGAGCATCCTTTCCGCGCCGGACTGCCGCGTGCAGGGATTCCTCGCCGCCGGTCATGTTTGCTCGGTCATGGGGCACCAGGAATACGAACCCATCGCGCGGACCTATCGTGTTCCCATCGTGGTCACCGGGTTCGAGCCGCTGGACATCCTGGAAGGCGTTTGCTGGTGCGTGCGTCAACTCGAGGAAGGCCGGGCGGAGGTGGAGAACGCCTATCGACGCGTGGTCCGGCGCGAAGGCAATCGGGCCGCGATGGATTTGGTGAGCGAGGTTTTTGAGGCCGTTCCCCGGCAATGGCGGGGCGTCGGCCAGATCCCGCGCAGTGGGCTCGGCCTGCGCGCGCCTTACGCGCGTTTCGATGCGGAACGACGCTTCACGCTCTCCACACAGAGCGTGCCCGAGTCTGCGGAATGTCTCATCGGCGAGGTGCTCCAGGGCAAAATCCGCCCGCCGCAATGCCCGCAATTCGGAACGCGCTGCACCCCCGATCATCCGCTGGGCGCAACCATGGTTTCCTCCGAAGGCGCCTGCGCTGCCTACTATCGTTACCGCGAGCAAACAGTGTGAGCACCGACCCATCGAATCCGTCCCCTACCCTGCTCTCCGCGGCCTGCCCGCTGCCCGCGAGCCAGCACCCGCGCGTGCTGCTCGGGCACGGCGGGGGCGGCCGGCTGACGCAGGAACTGGTCGAACGCATGATCCTTCCGGCCTTCGCGAATGCGCACCTCGATCAGCGCCACGATGCCGCCGTGCTCCCGACCGCAGGCGCGCGACTGGCGTTCACGACGGACTCGCACGTCGTGCATCCGCTGTTCTTCCCGGGAGGCGACCTGGGAACACTGGCCGTCAACGGAACGCTCAATGACCTCGCCATGAGCGGAGCGCGGCCCGCCTGCCTCAGTGCGGCCTTTATTCTCGAGGAGGGTCTGCCCTTCGAAACGCTCCAGCGGATCGTCGATTCGATGAAACGCGCCGCCGCCGCGGCCGGAGTGCCGATCGTCACCGGCGACACCAAGGTGGTCGAGCGAGGCCGCGGCGACGGCATCTTCATCACCACGGCCGGGCTCGGATGGATCCATCACACAGCCACGATAGCGCCGGCTTCCGTCCGGCCGGGCGACCTCCTGATCTTCAGCGGCGACCTCGGGCGTCACGGCATCGCGATCATGGCGACGCGGGAGAGCTTGCAATTCGAGAGCACGATCGAAAGCGACTGCGCCTCGCTGGTCGAGCCGGTGCTGGCGCTGCTCGAAGCCGGCATCGAAGTGCATTGCCTGCGCGACCTGACACGCGGCGGAGCGGCCAGCGCATTGCATGAAATCGCCGGTGCAGCACAGCTCTCGCTGTTTATCGACGAACAACGGGTCAACATCCGGGCCGACGTTCGGGCCGCTTGCGAAATCCTGGGCCTGGACCCCATGCAGGTGGCCTGCGAAGGACGATTCCTGCTCGTGCTGCCGGCGGCGGCCGCCGAGTCCGCGCTCGCGGTGTTACGGAAATTCCCGACCTCGGAACAAGCCGCCATCGTGGGCGAGGTTAAAGAGCGCGGCAGGACGCCGGTGGTGCTCCGCAGCCGCCTCGGTCCGGCCCGGATTCTCGAGATGGGCAGCGGCGAGCAATTGCCGAGAATCTGCTGAGGCCGGAGGCGTTGCCGGAGTGGCGATGGCCGTCCGCCAGCCAGCCGCCGCGAAGCTCAACAAAGGGCGCTGCCAATACAGCCGCCTCACAGAATGCTGCCTCGTGTGACCGGTCGCGGCCCTAAGATCGCGGCGGTGCCCGGGTTCGAACCGGGAGTTGCGGTTCTTCCTCGACGGTCGTGGGCTCTTCGATTTGGGTTGGGACGCGAGACGGGGTCGCCTAAGCGTGGGCCCATGTTCCTGAGTCAAGGCCGGCATGTGATTCTCGTGGTGGCACGGACCCGCGACCAACTGCCCGAAGTGGCTCTCCATTCGCGAACTCGGTGACAATTGTTGTGGCCGCGTGCGACCCGTCGCGCTGTGGGCCAAGGAGTGACCAGATCGGGACCGCCCATGTAAGGCACTATGAACTCTCGACCCGTCACCCGCCGCCGTTTCCTTGCCTCCGCAGGAGCCGGGTCCGCGCTGGCTTCACTGCCGCTGGCCGGCGCTCTGGCCACGCTCGCACCGGCGACGTTTGCCGCGTCGCGGCCCAAGGCGCCCGGCCCGCGGACCGAGGTGCGGCGGCATCGGGGCCAGCCCCAGTTCTTCCTCGATGGCCAGCCTTACACCAAGCCGGTCTTCGAGACGTATGTCCCGGAAACGCGGTTCTTCCGGCAATTCGCCGAAGCGGGCACGGACGTGTTCTGCTTCTCGACGAATCTCGGCCCGGGATTCGGCACGCCGGTCTGGCTCGGGCCGGACGAATGGAATTTTGAGGCGCTCGACGCGCTCGCAAATCGCGTGCTCGAAGCCAATCCGCGCGGGTTGCTGTTGCCGCGCATCTACCTCACGCCGCCGGACTGGTGGGCAAAGGCCAATCCCGACGAGTGCCAGGTGCTTTCCCATGGCGGCAAGCATTACCGCCAGGGCATCGGCCACGGACGCGACGGCAAAGCGTTTCCCTCGCTGGCTTCGATGAAGTGGCGCGCCGATACGGCCGCCGCGCTCCAGCGCGTCATCCGGCACATGCAGGAGTCCGATTACGGCGCACACCTGTTTGGTTACATGGTGACGGGCCTGATGAGCGAGGAATGGTATCACTGGAGCATTCACAGCGGGGAACTGAGTGATTACAGCCCGCACGCCCTGCGCGCCTACCGCGACTGGCTGCGGGCGAAGTATCGCACGGCCGACGCCCTGCGCCGCGCCTGGGGCGACCCGCGGGCTGAGTTCGAGAAGGTCAAGGTGCCGTCCCAAGCCGCGCGTGAGGCGGGGAGAAACCAGCGCACCTTCCGCGACCCGGCCACCGAGATGCCGGTGATTGACTGGTATCAGTTCTACAACGACCTCGTGCCCGACACCATGGAGGTCTTCTTGCGCGCCGCGAAGGAGGCGAGTGACTTCCGGAATGTCGTCGGCGCCTTCTATTGCTACATGTTCGAGTTCGGCGGCGACCCGGAATACGGCCATAACGCGCTCGACCTGTTGCTGCGCTCGAAACATCTCGACTTCGCCATCGTCACCGCCAGTTACCACAGCCGCGCGCTGGGTCGCGGCGCGGATTACGCCCGCGCGCCCATCACCTCGGCCGGCCTGCACGGCAAGCTCTGGTATCATGACAACGACACGGTTTCGTTCCGCTATGACGAAATCCACCGCGCCAGCCAGGACCGCGCGACCATCGAACGTTACCGCAAGGAACTCGGCGTGACCGAGACGGCGCAGGAAACCATCTGGCAATACCGGCGCGGCGCGGGCTTCGTGCTCGGGAACGGCATTTACCAGAGCTTTTTCGACCTGCACGGCGGCTATTTCGACGACCCGGCGCTGATGGCCGAAGTGAAGCGACTGAATGCGCTGCTGGATGAAGCGAAGCAATACGATTGCTCTTCCGTGGCCGAGATTCTCGTGGTGTCGGATGAAGCGTCGTGCGCCTACGCCACGTTCGAGAGCGGCTTTCTGCAACAGACCCTCCAGCCCGCGCAGGTGCAACTGGCGAAGCTCGGCGCGCCGCACGACTCGATCCTGGTGGACGGTCTCGCGCGGGCCGAAATGAAGCGCTACAAGTTCGTCATCTTCCTGAACTGCTTTCACCTGACCGACGCGCAGCGCGAACTCATCCGGCGCACGGTGCTGAAGCGTCAGCGCACGGTGCTGTGGTGTTACGCGCCCGGGTTGTTCAACGGGCCGAAGCCTCCTTCCGTCGAGGCGATGCGCGAGTTGACCGGTATTCGTCTCTTGCCAGGAAAAGCCGACGAGCGGCTGCGGTTGCGGATGACGCTGAACGAGGCGGGATCGGCTCTGCTGGGAGGCGTGGCTGCTGCCGGTCAGATCATCGGGCACGAACACGTCTGGGGGCAGTTGTTCTCGGACGAAGATCCGCAGACCACCGCGCTGGGACACGTCGAGGGGCGTGGTGAAGTTGCCCTGGCGATGAAGCGGCTGAAGGACTGGACTTCCATCTACACGCTCAATCCCGTCCTGCCCGCGTCGTTGCTGCGGGCGCTGGCCAGCCAGGCGGGTGTCCACATTTACAACGACCGGGACGACACCTTTTACGCGAGCCGCAGCTATCTTTGCCTGAACGCGGATGGCGCGGGTGAGCGCACGTTACGTTTCCCAAAACCGGCCGACGTGTTTGATCCCTTCACGGGGCGGCGCTTGAGCCAGCGGACAACGGAGTTTTCCTATCGCTTTGCGGGCCGGGAAACACTGCTGATACGCTATGCGCAATAGAACCATGAACTCCTGAGTGAATAATCGCATACTCTCCCGAGGACAATGCATACCATCGCTGGTGAAAGGCTCCGCCAGCATCTTCGAGCCGGCGACTGCGCAACCTAGTGGCCAGTCGCTCACGCGCCACCGCGCGACACCCCAGCGTGAAGTCACGGACTGGCCGATGAACGCCGAAGTTGCGGTCGGACCGGCCGTCTTGATCAATCACTTCCAGAGGAATCCGGAGCGAAACGGTCCTGAACCGTTCCACCCGGATGGAACGCCGCGGCAACCCTGTCCAACTTTACAACGACGACCTTCACGGGGTGCCCATCATTCGCTGCAACCGACCATGACTTCAGCATGAAAAGAATATCTGCGCCACTCGCCGAATCCATCACCCGCCGCCGTTTCCTCGCCTCCGCCGGAGCCGGCTCCGCTCTCGCTTCACTGCCGCTGGTCGGCGCGGAAAAAGAACCTGCCGCTCGTCTCACCAGCAGCCTCGTCGACTGCCAGAGCCACCTCTTTTTCCCCGAAGTGCTCGACCTGATGCGCCGGCGCAAAGCGGACCCGCTCGTGTATGATCGCGACGGCACCACGTATCTCAAGATGGGCGATTGGCTGCGCAAGGTGCCGCCGCCGTATCTCAGCGTGGAGGCCAAGCTCGCGTCGATGGATGCCAGCGGCATCGGCATCACGCTCCTGAGCAACAACGATCCCGGCCCCGAATGGTTCGGCGACGACGGCCCGACCGTCGCACAGGTCATTCACGATTCGCTCGCGGGCGTCATCGCGAAACATCCGACGCGCTTTCGCGGCCTGTGCACGCTGCCGTTGCAGAACGAAGCGGCCGCCGCGGCGGAACTGGATCGATGTGTGAAGAAGCTCGGGTTCGTCGGCATCCTGCTCTACACGAATCTCGCCGGCGCGTGGTGCGACGAACCGCAGTTCCAATGGCTCTACGCCCGCGCCGAGGAACTGGGCCTGCCCATCCTGCTCCATCCGTCCAAGCCCATGACCACCGAGCAGGTGAAGGGCTACGAACTCACCAGCACGCTCGGGAACATGTTCGAGAACACCATCGCGATGGCCCGCATCATCGCCA
>Ga0169931_10001677_pt1 | contig 36441 bp, 30 predicted proteins | sample Kivu_15m_20L_FD_129675 | JGI IMG/M metagenome (GOLD analysis project Ga0169931, IMG submission 129675) | Freshwater microbial communities from Lake Kivu, Western Province, Rwanda to study Microbial Dark Matter (Phase II) - Kivu_15m_20L... | ecosystem: Environmental > Aquatic > Freshwater > Lake...
AAAATTTGACTGTAAACTACAATTTTGCACCACACCCATGCTGACATTGGATCCATTTTGGGAATCTGATTCAGTCTGGCTTGTATCCGTATCTTTTGATACCGTTTGAATTTATAACTGCTGCTTTCATTATGGCATGCTTGACCAGGCGGGTTCTAGCAGGTATCGGTGGGTCAAGTAGGTACGGTGCACGGTATACGGTATACGGTATACCTCCCCCCTATTTTCGCGTCACCGCCCGATCGCTGTAAGATACCAAGCATCCCAAATTTGAAGGACTCTCTTGAACATGACTAGTCCCTTTCGTGTGGGGGTGGCTGGGCCGGTGGGATCAGGCAAAACAGCCCTGGTGGATGCGCTGTGTAAGGCACTGCGCGATCGCTACTCCATTGCCGTGGTCACCAACGATATCTACACCCAGGAAGATGCTCAGTTCTTAGTGCGCAGCCAGGCCCTGAGCCCCGATCGCATCGTCGGTGTGGAGACCGGCGGCTGCCCCCACACCGCCATCCGCGAAGATGCATCGATGAATTTGGTGGCGATCGAGGATCTGGAAGCCCGCTTCCATCCCCTGGATCTGGTGTTCGTGGAGAGTGGTGGCGACAACCTGGCCTCGACCTTTAGCCCCGAGCTGGTGGATTTGACCTTCTACGTCATCGATGTAGCGGCTGGGGATAAAATTCCCCGCAAGGGCGGGCCGGGGATCACGAAATCAGACTTTTTGGTGATCAACAAAATCGACCTGGCTCCGATGGTGGGGGCCAGCCTGGAGGTGATGGAGCGCGATGCCCGCAAAATGCGGGGCGATCGCCCCTTTGGCTTTACCAACCTCAAGACCCAGGTGGGTCTGGCCGAGATCATTGACTTTATTGAGCACCATGGGGTGTTATCGCCGATCGCGGCGCGGTAGCCTGGTCTCGCCTTTGTATGCCGTCAATTCTGCTGTTGGCCTGATTTGGGAAAGAGCCATGACCACGACCCTGGTGGGTACGGTAAGAGCGCTGTAGCGCTACCCGGTGAAGTCGATGCTGGGGGAATGTGTGGAGGAGCTGGTGTTGACTGAACGGGGGTTTTGGGGCGATCGCGCCTACGCCCTCTGGGATGACCACATTGCCCCAGTCTGAGCTGCCCGCCGACCTCAGCATTCTACGCACCACCGCCCAGCACAACCGCGTCACTGCCGGCATTCGAGCCACGGTGCTGGGGGCTGGCACCATCCGGCGGAGCGATCCCATCTGGGTTGCATCTACCTGAATGAGGTAGACGCCTGGGCCATCAGCAGACTGCATGGCATCACTTCAGGGTTGAATCCTGGCCAGGGTGCGATCGCAAGGTTAAGGGTTTTCTAAGCTTTGTTACAACCGAGTTGGATATTTTGTATCTCAAGCTACATTTACTCCCAATGACTAACCCTAATATCCACTCTGATGGTTTGAGTGAATTTTCGGTTATTCTCTTTTCATTCAGTTGAGTCAGGAGCGAGCTTGAATGGTAATTCGATTTAATCGGCGTAAGTTTTTGGTGTACGGGTCTGCGACCTTAGGCACCTCTATGCTGCTGAAAGCCTGTGGCGGCACGACGACCACGACGGATACGGGTGCTACCGATAGCGCCACAGAGGCCCCCGCTGCTGGTGGAGAGACCGTCAAGGTGGGTATCCTTCACTCCTTAAGCGGCACCATGGCGATCAGCGAAACCACTGTGGTTGACGCTGAGAAGCTGGCCATTAAAGAAATCAACGCCGCTGGCGGAGTGCTGGGCAAGCAAATCGAGGCCGTGGTCGAAGATGGTGCTTCTGACTGGCCCACCTTTGCCGAGAAAGCTGAGAAGCTGATTGACCAAGACAAGGTAGCGGTCGTGTTTGGCGGTTGGACCTCCGCCAGCCGTAAGGCCATGCTGCCCGTATTCGAGTCGAAGAACCACATGCTGTGGTATCCCCTTCAGTACGAAGGCCAAGAGTGCTCGAAGAATATCTTCTACAGTGGGGCAACCCCCAACCAGCAGATCGAGCCTGCCGTAAACTGGCTGCTTGAGAACAAAAGCAAGGACTTCTTCCTGGTTGGGTCTGACTACGTCTTCCCCCGTACGGCCAACACCATCATCAAAGAGCAGCTCAAGGCCGAGGGCGGCAACACGGTGGGTGAAGACTACCTGCCCCTGGGTAACACCGAAGTCACCCCGATTATCACCAAAATCAAGGCGGCACTACCCAACGGCGGTGTGATTTTCAACAGCCTGAACGGTGATAGCAACGTGGCCTTCTTTAAGCAGCTTCAGGGCGCTGGCATGGGGCCTGATAAGTACCCCGTGATGTCGGTGAGTATTGCTGAAGAAGAAGTTAAGCAGATTGGCCCCGAGTTCCTCAAAGGTCACCTGGCCGCTTGGAACTACTTCATGACCGTTGAAACCCCCGAGAACACCAAGTGGGTCGCTGACTTCAAGGCTGAGTTTGGGGACGACCGCGTTACCAACGACCCCATGGAAGCCGCCTACATCATGGTTTACCTGTGGAAGCAGGCGGTGGAAGCCGCCGGTACCTTTGATATTCCTGAGGTGCGGACAGCTACCTACGGCCAAGAACTGGCGGCCCCTGAAGGCCCCGTGACTGTCAACACTAACCACCACCTGTCTAAGACAGTGCGCCTGGGTGAAGTTCGGGAAGACGGCATGTTTGACATCATCTGGGCGACCGATGGTGCCATTGAGCCCCTGCCCTGGAACCAGTTTGTACCCGACACCATTGGCTTTGCCTGTGACTGGTCTGACCCGGCTAAGGGTGGCAAGTTCAAGGCCTAGATGAGTGGTTAGCGGTTAACCCATGGGGCCATAGGTGCCATCGGGTTTGAGGGCGAGGATGCGGCTAGCTGTATCCTCGCCTTTCTGTAAGGTTTGATCAGGAGATTTTTAGGAAAGAAGATCTCAGTTCGAGATCACTCTAGAATCGCAGCCATGGAGAGCCTATCCCCTCTTCGGAGGGGTGTCCGGAGGGCGGGGTGGGTCAAAACAGTGGCAACAATTGAGTTTCTGAAAACGGCTCAGCTCTGCTCAGGGTTAGATTGACCCACCCCTAACCCCTCCCGAGAAGGGACGGTTAGCCTGATTTTGCGAAGGAGAAAATTATCCCGAGCTCAGGTCAATTTTAATCTAGCGCTTGTATCGGCTGTAGTGAGCATTGTCCACCATTTGGGAGGCTATTTTCCAGAAGTCGCGAACCTAGACCTAGACCCAGGCTAGTGCTGCGCCACGCTTTGAATTTAGGGTTTCACTTGGCGGCTAAACCCCCTGGCGATGCATTGCTTCCCGCTGGCGGAGCCTCGCCTGAGCGATAGGCATCCTGCAATTACTCACGACTACTCGGGGGGCATCTTCTTTCCCAGAAATCTCTTAATGGCGGGTCGTGGGTGTCATGAAACGATGGTCATGGCCAGCCCGAGCCGGACGGGTGACTAGAATTGCTTGCCTAGGAGCAAAACCACGATGGACTTAACGTCGCTAAAGGTCTTCATTGCGGCGGTGGCCCGGCGCTAAAAATGTTAAATGTGAACATTTCTGCGCCTGCTCTGCCCCTAGTATTTTTACTGAGATTAGACGCGGTCTTGGCGGCGGCGATTTAAACCATTAGTTTGTCAAAGTATTTATGACAAACAATGGGGCAAGGTGTTGTTCTTAAACGGTAAGCGCTGTGTTAGAAGGCTTGATAGGCGGCCTTTTTAATGGCATTAGCATTGGTGCGGTGCTGTTAATTGTGGCTCTGGGGTTAGCCATTGTCTTTGGCTTGATGGGGGTGATTAACCTAGCCCACGGTGAACTGATGATGTTTGGGGCTTATACCACGTTTGTGGTACAAAATGTGGCCAAAAGCATTGGCGGAATTGCCCCTGAGGTGTACATTTTTGCCGCCCTACCCATGGCATTTTTGGTGTCGGCCCTGTTGGGTTTGCTGCTTGAGCGGACGGTGATTCGCTACCTCTATGGGCGGCCCCTTGAAACCCTGTTGGCCACCTGGGGGGTGAGCTTGATTTTGATTCAGTTTATCCGCAGCGTCAGCTGGCCCATGCTGATTGGCCTGGCTGTGTTTGCCGCGCTATTTTTGGTCGGGCTCTGGGTGTTAACTCGCTACACCGATTGGGAGCAGATTAAGTCCTGGGGTAACCCGGTGTTTCTGGGCCTGTCGGCGGCGATCGCAGGTCTCACCCTATTTCTGATCGAAAGCTCTGGCAGCGACAAATTTACCCGTGCCTGGTTTAGCACCCGCAACGTTGACGTGACGCCGCCCAGCTGGCTGCGGGGTGGCATTAGCCTGGGCGCTACGCTGCAGTTTCCCTTCGCCCGGCTGTTCATTATTGTGTTGACGGCCCTGTGTCTGGCAGCGGTTTATTGGTTCCTCAACGGCACCGCCTGGGGGCTGCGCATTCGCTCTGTGACCCAAAATCGGGGGATGAGCGCCTGCTTGGGCATCCCCACCGAGCGGGTGGATGCGCTGACCTTTGCGTTGGGGTCTGGTCTGGCGGGCATTGCGGGCTGCGCGGTAACGCTGCTGGGCTCCGTTGGCCCTAACCTGGGGGCTAATTACATTGTCGATGCCTTCATGGTGGTGGTGGTGGGCGGAGTCGGCAAGCTGGTGGGCAGCATTGTGGCGGCGCTGGTGATTGGCATTACCACGTATCTGCTGGGCTCTGGCACCCTGGTGCTCATGTTTCCGCCGACGGATTTTTTCAAGCCGATGATCGACTTCTTTACCTTTTTTGCCACGACCAGTATGGCTAAGGTGATGGTTTTTGCACTTATTATTGCCTTCTTGCAGGTGCGGCCCGCTGGGCTGTTCCCGCCCAAGGGTCGTTCGGTGGAGTTATAGGGCTATGGCTACAGATATGGCAGTTCAACCACGCCTTGCGGCCAAGGCCAGTCAAAAGCGCAAGTTGATGATCGAGGTGGTGGCGGTGATCGCGATCGCCCTCGTTCTGATTGTGATCATGCCGATGCTCCTGTCGGGGTTTCGGCTTAACCTGCTGGGGCGCTTTCTGGCCCTGGCCATTGTCGCCCTGGGCATTGACCTGATCTGGGGGTTTACCGGGCTGCTCAGCCTGGGCCACGGCATTTTTTTTGCCCTGGGTGGCTACGCCTTTGCGATGTATCTAGAGCTAAACACCCTGCCCGATGGGCAGATGCCAGAGTTTTTCAGCCTCTACGGGGTGACGGAACTGCCCTTGTTTTGGCAGCCGTTTAACTCGTTCCCGTTTACGCTCCTGGCGATTTTTGTCATCCCGGCGATCGTGGCGGGGTTGCTGGGCTACCTGGTGTTCCGCAACCGCATTCGGGGGGTTTACTTCTCGATTTTGACCCAGGCGGCCCTGGTGGTGTTTTTCAACCTGTTCAATGGGCAGCAAAAGTTAATCAACGGCACCAACGGTCTCAAAACCTCGACCTCAGTGTTTTTGGGCCAGGAGGTGGGTACTCCCGCCATGCGGATGGTTTTCTACATCACCACAGTGATCGCCCTGGTGGCCATGTATGCCCTGTGTCGCTGGCTGACCAGTGGGCGCTTTGGCCGCATGCTGGTGGCCATTCGTGATGACGAAAATCGGGTGCGCTTTTCGGGCTACGATCCCACCGCCTTTAAAGTGTTGGTGTTTGCGGTATCGGGGGCGATCGCGGGCATTGCCGGTGCCCTCTACACCGTGCAGTCGGGAATTATTTCCCCCCAGGTGATGGATATTGCCTTCTCCATTGAGATGGTGATCTGGGTGGCCGTGGGCGGGCGGGCCACCCTGGTGGGTGCGGTACTGGGTGCGGTGCTGGTGAATATGGCCCGCAGCCTGCTCAGCGAACGCTTCCCCGACGTGTGGCTGTTCTTCCAGGGGGCGCTGTTTTTAATTGTGGTGACCACGCTACCCGACGGCATCATTGGCTGGGGTCGTCGCCGGTTTGGCCCTGCGATCAGCTCAGCCCTGGGTCTGCCCCCCACCGACCTACCCTACCTCGACGATAGTGCTGAGGCTGAAGCGGTAGTCGAGACCCCCGAATTCGCCGAAAAGTAGGGTGGGTACTGCCCACCCTACCCAAACTATGCCCGGAAACCGAAGGAGACCTGACCCCCGTGAGCACCAAAGTTTTAGAGATTAAAGATGTTACTGTCAGTTTTGATGGCTTTAAGGCCATCAACAACCTCAACTTCAGTATGGATGAGGGTGAACTGCGGGTAATTATTGGCCCCAACGGCGCGGGAAAAACCACCTTTCTCGACGTGATTAGCGGTAAGACCAAGCCCACCGACGGGGCGGCCTACTTCAAGGGTCAAGACCTGCGGAAGTACAAAGAACACGAGATCTCTCGTCTGGGCATTGGCCGCAAGTTTCAAACCCCCCGGGTCTACCTCAACCTCACCCCCCGGGAAAACCTAGACCTCTCCTGCAATCGCAACAAGAACGTTTTCCCCACCCTGTTTAAAGCGCCCCCGCCGGCGGAAAAGCGTACCGTGGGTGGTCTGCTGGAAACCATTGGCCTGGATCACAAGGCCGATATCCCGGCAGCGTTGCTCTCCCATGGCGAGAAGCAGTGGCTCGAAATTGGTATGCTGGTGGCCCAGTCCCCTGACCTGTTGCTGGTTGATGAGCCCGTGGCGGGTCTCACCGACGAAGAAACTGAACAAACCGGCAAACTGCTACTGTCCCTGGCCGAAAGCCACTCCATTGTGGTGATTGAGCATGACATGGAGTTTGTGCGCCAGATCGCCCGCCAGGTTACGGTGTTGCACCAGGGCAGCGTGCTTTTCGAAGGCACCATGGATCAGGTTCAGAACGACCCCAAGGTGATTGAGGTCTACCTGGGCAAGGAAACCTCCCTCACCCCTGAGCAAATGCTGCTGTTGCGCATCGCCGCCACCATGGCCTGGGCCGACGACAACTTCGCCAATGTGCAGCAGGAGGTGATTCTCGATCGCCTCAGCCGCAAGTTTGCCCACGATCCCGACGATCAGGCCAGCCTGCGGGGAGACCTGAACAACCTTTTAGCGAAGGAAATTCCGTTAGAAGAACTGGTGCCCCAGCTCGTCACCCCGGCCCAGAAAGAGGAGGCCCTGATGCTGAGCTATGAGGTGATTAGCGCCAACCAGATCAACCAGACCGAGGCGGTAGCTTACCAAAAGCTGCTGAGCCTGCTGGACTTGCCCCCCGCCACCGTCAGCCGTCTTGAGGCCGCTGCCCTGGAAGAACTGGCCGCCCTAGGGTAGGGGTTTTGGCCGAGGGGTCGGGTGCCTGTTGGGTGTTGCCAAAGAGTCTGATCATGGCCCCAGGCACCCGACCTCTGCGCCAGGTTTGTACGTTTCGTTATGTCAGAGATGGGGGCAGACACGTGGGTCTGCCCCTACGCCTATCCCCCCCGCCCATCCAAACTCTAAACTTCAAACTCCCCATGACCACCACCCTTCCCTCCCTCGCCTTGCAAGACCCCATGACCGCCCCTATGCTAGAAGTCTCGGGGCTCAACTTTTACTACGGTGAAAGCCACATTCTGCGGAATGTGGCCATGACCATACCCAAGGGGCAGATGGTGTGTCTGATTGGCCGCAACGGCGTGGGCAAGACCACCATGCTCAAAAACATCATGGGGGTGCTGCGGCCCCGCACCGGGGAAATTCGCTTTGAGGGCCAGGTGGTGAATGGGTTTTCCCCCGATCGCCGGGCGCGCCTGGGCATTGGCTATGTGCCCCAGGGGCGAGAGGTGATTCCTCGGCTCACGGTGCGGGAGAATTTGATCATTGGCCAAGAGGCCCTGGGTATCCGTGGCCAGGTCAAAAAAGACGTACCCGAGGAAATCTACGAGCTGTTCCCGGTGCTCAAGACTATGCTCGATCGCATGGGGGGAGACCTCAGCGGTGGCCAGCAACAGCAGCTGGCGATCGCCCGCGCCATCATGGGTCAGCCCAAGCTCCTGGTGCTGGATGAGCCCACCGAAGGCATTCAGCCCTCGATCATTCTCGATATCGAGGCGGCGGTGAAGAAAATTGTTAAGACCACGGGTATCTCCGTGCTGCTGGTGGAGCAGCACCTGCACTTTGTGCGCCAGGCCGACTACTACTACGCCATGCAGCGGGGCGGCATTGTGGCCAACGGCCCCACCAGCGAACTGACCAATGACATTATTCAAGAGTTCTTGGCGGTTTAGGCGACTTCTGGAAAATGGTTTCCCAGATGATGGGAAGTGCCCACCCTATAGCGGCTACAGTCGCTGGATTAAAACTGGGTCTTCTTGCCTAGAACGTCGGTACAGAAACCCGGTTTCTTCGGCCAGAAGGCAAGTCATGGCGTTAGCGCAGCGAAGAAGAAACCGGGTTTTTAGCCATATTGTACCGGTGCTCTAGACATCTCCTTAGGATCATGGTGGTGACCTCTGCCGCCCGATCTACCCCTGCACGGTATGAATTTTGAGGAAGTTGGTGCCCTTGGGAGTGTTGGCGGGTACGCCACCCATCACCTCCCTGGATCACGCGGCAGGTGACCTTGTCATCGACTACAGCCTCTACCGTTAGCTCTAGCAGCCCGTCGTCGAGCAAGATCTGCATGCCGGGCTGGGCTTCTTCGGCCAGGTAGGGGTAGTCGATGCCGATGCTGCCAGGGATGACGTCTACCTGATCGAGGGGAACCAGATCCAGCGTAGTGCCTGGCGCTAGCTCAAGGGGATCGTTGGGCAGCTGGCCGACGCGAATTTTTGGCCCTTGCAGGTCTTGGAGCAGGGTAATGGGGGTGTCATGCTCCTGGGAGACTTCGCGCAGCAGGCCGATCGTGCGGGCGTGGTCGTCGTAGCCGCCGTGGGAAAAGTTGAGGCGGGCCACGTCCATGCCTGCCTCAATCATTTGCTTGAGGATTGCCTTGGAGCTGCTAGCGGGGCCAATGGTGGCCACAATCTTGGTGCGACGGGCGGTAATGTAGGTTGTGCGGTGGGTCAGCGATTCCATAGCCATGGCCTAGGGGAGGTCGTCCCCAGTATAGGCATGGCTATTTGGGCTCCTGTGTAGCGCTGAATTCATTGCTAGCCCCTGGAGGCTGAGGCCTCTACCAGTTCGGCCTGTACCTCCTGGCGCAGCCGTGTCAGGGTACCCGAGGTATCAGTGTCGTTGAGAATGGCGGTGAGGGTGGCGCTTACCCCCTCCGGCCCCCAGGTGCAGCCTTGCTCCAGGTAGGTTTTGGCGGCTTGGCCTACGGCATAGGTGCCGTATCCAGCGGCACTGGCCTGGGCGGTCATGGCCCCCGCCAGGGCCACCAGCCCCGAGGCGCTGTCCACTAGGGTGACCAGGGCGGCGGTGGTTTTACCGGCCCCCAGTAGCCCACTGCCCAGCTCACTCAGCAGCAGCGTGCCCGAGCTTTTGAGAATAGCCCGCCACAGTCGCCCGGCCTCGTGGCTGGTAATGGGAAAGCCGTAGAGTCGGGCCAGGGTGCGAATCATTACCAGGTCGGTGACGACCCCGCCCAGGAGATCGAGGCCGGCAATGGGGTTAAGGGCTACGGCAGCGGCCTTGTACTTGGCAAACTGCCAGATGGTCTCGTCGGCGCGATCGCTGTGGAGTTGGGTCACGTGGCCGATCATTTCGCCTTCAATTAAGCGGGCATTGCGCAGGGCATTGAGGGCCACCAGCGATGAACCATCCTGGGCCACAATGGCCAGCAGGGCCGATCGCAGGGGTTCAATCTGGGCGGGCTGAGGCTCCCACTCATGGCTGGTGCGGCCATCGGGCCACTCGACCCGCACCTGCAGCGGCGCTGGGCTGGCGGCCACCATCACCACATCATCTACGGCGAGTCGGGTACTGGGGCGGCTCTGGCCGAGGTCATCCCACAGGTGATACAGGGTTTGGTAGATGCCCTGGCGATCGACCTCGGGATAGAGATCAATTTTGTTGAACACGAGCAGCAGCGGCTTTTGCCCCCGCTGGAGCTGGAGCAGGGCGTCGTACTCCAGTCGGGTAATGTCTCCGGCCACCACAAACACAATCAGGTCGGCCTGGTTGGCGACGGTCTGGGCCATGTCGGCTCGCCCATGGCCCCCTACCTCATCGAGTCCTGGGGTGTCGATTAGCTCGATCTGCCAGGGCTGGTCGTCGTTGATTTGGGGGTTGACCTGGGGGGTGATCTGGGGCTGCCAGTACACCGATCGGGGCCAGCGGGTGACGCCATGGAGGGGGCCGGTTTCGAGCATGGGCTCTCCCACCAGGGCGTTAATGACCGCCGACTTGCCCCGACTCACCAGCCCAAACACCGCCACCCGCAGACAGCGCGACTCCAGCTTGGTACTCAGGCTCTGGAGCTGGCCCAGCCCGTTCTTGACGGCGGCTTGGTGGCGGGCCGTCGCCGGGTCGGAGCTGCCCTGGATCGTCGTGGCATAGCGAGAGACGGCCTGGGTGAGGGTTTGGCGGGCGCGGTGGAGGAGGGGGGAGGGCATGGGGGAGTGGGTGGGTGGGTGAGTGAATGGGGGAGGTAACCGTCAACCGTTAACCGTCAACCGTCAACCGTCAACCGTGAATGGGCTCTTCCACCACGGTGGCTTGGATGGGAACGGCCTCGACGGTTGCGGGTTCGGTGGCTAGGTCTAGGGCGGGGGCGGTGCTGGCGGGGAGTTGGGCGGGGGCGGGCTTGAGAATGTCGATGCCCTGCCTGGTCAGGGTTTGCAGCAGGCTGAGCTGGCGATTTTGCTGGATGGTACTTTGCAGGCGCTGGGCGATCGCGGCCCAGGAGAGAGCGGTGGCTGGGGTGCCGACCAGGGCCGCTTGCTCGAAGTACTCTACCAGGCTGAGCCCGGCCATGCGGGTGAGGTAGGCGGCGCTGAGCCCTTGCACGAGACCACCGGCCAGGTAGGTGGCAAAGTGGCTCTTGAGCACTGCGGTCAGTACCTGGGTCGAGAGTTCGACCAGGCCCAGTTTGACCGTCAGGCTGGCCAGGGTGCCCGCGGCGGTTTTGGCCTCGTCGAGGCTCAGGTTAAAGCCGTAGAGTTTGCCCAGATCCATAATCAGCTGGCCGTTGATGGCCACGGTGGCCAGCAGGTCGAGGGTGGGCACGGGGTTGGCAAAGGCAGCGGCCCCGGCCACCCACTGGAGCTGGTCGATCAGGGGCATGGCCCGATCGCGGCGCAGGCGGTTGAGGTCGGTTTGCACCTGCTGGCGCAGGGCCTGGGCGCGGCGCAGCACGGTGGCGGCTACGAGGGTAGGGCGCTCGGCTACCAGGGCGGCAGCCAGGGTGGTATGGAGCGCCGCGATCGCGGGGTCGGGGGTTTCCATCATTTCGATGACGGTGCCATCGGCCTGGTGACGGCGCACCTTGATGGGGCGAGGGGCGGCGGCGGTGGACACCACCGGCACCGGCACCGGGAGGGAGGCCATCTGCTGCTGTAGCTGGGCCAAAATAGTCTGTTGGTCGGTGGGGTCGTAGTGGTCTTGCTTGTTGAACACCAGCACGGCCCCCTGGCCCGCCATGACCCGCTCCCGCAGCAGGGTGAGGGCGCTGTCGGTCATGTCGCCATCGGTCACTAGTACCACGCCGTCGTAGCCCAGCCAGTCGGGGGGGGCTGCGGTGGGGGCCAGGGTCACCTCGGCAAAGCTGAGGGGATTGGCTTCGGCTTTGGCTTCGGTGCCGGGGGCAGTGAGCAGCTCCAGCAGGGTGGTTTTGCCGGTGCGGGGGTCGCCTGCGATCGCGACCTGGATCGTCTGGCGGTTCACCTCTGTCCCCAGGGCCTGGTGCTCCTGGCGGTAACGATTGATTGCCTCAGGCAGGGCAGTGCTGGCCATGGCCGATTCCTCGGCGAGGGTCTCTACCAGGGCTGCCAACGCGGCCAGTTCAGCCTTGACCCGGGAGCGATCGACCACCGGAGGGGCAATGGGTCTCGGGGCGGTCGGGGGGGAAGTCCGGGACGAATCGCCCCTCCGCCACCACCAGAGCCCCGACCCGAGGGCCAGGGCGCTCAGCAGGGTTGAGCTATCGAGGGGGTTAATGTGGGTGCTACCCAGCAGCGCCAGGGTCGCCGACAGCCCCAGGCCACCCACCAGCAAGGGCCGCTTGAGCAGCGCCGCCACGGTCGAGGAGGCCTTGGCCCCGAAATCCTGGGGCCTGAAATCCTGGGGTCTTGCCCCGAAATCCTGTGACCCATCCTGGGGCGCGCCCTGGGGCAGATCCTTTGGAGCGGTATTGCCGTCGTTACCCAGGCCCATGGGCCACCTTCCCTCGTTTAGCTGTTACAGTCGTTAGCCCTAGAACGGCTGGGCCGCCCTTACCATTGCCCAGCCGCCCCCGTTGCTACAGTTCTGTGCCTACGGTTCCATTGTCGCAAAGCAGTTGACCTTGCCCCAGTAGGGACTTCCTACCCGCTAGCGGCGTAGATTCCCGCCTAGGGCGTTCCGGTGAAGTCATCGGTAATCCTACTGTAAACTGGGGTAGCGCCATTCTGGGCGGTCTGCTGGCCCCGACGGCCTTGTCTTGTTGATCGCGCTCGCTGTCTTTATGTCTCGCTATTCTGATCCCCCGTTATTCATAGTCCTCGCTGACCCAAGCCATGCAACCCACCCTGATTCCTGGAACCACCCTTCAGAACCGCTACCGTGTGCTGCAACTGCTGGGCCAGGGCGGCTTTGGGCGCACCTATCTGGCCGAAGACGTGGGCCGGTTTAACGAGAAATGCGCTGTTAAGGAACTAGAACCCCAGCAGGGCGATCAGTTCTCTGAGAAGGCGCTCCAGCTCTTTCAGCGGGAAGCCACCATTCTCTACAACATCGAACACCCGCAAATTCCGAAGTTTCAGGCCATTTTTGAAGAAAACCAGCGGCTGTTTCTGGTGCAGGACTATATCGATGGGGTCACCTACCGCGATCTGCTGAACCAGCGCCTGGCCCAGGGGCTGACCTTCTCGGAGGCGGAGGTGCGCCAGTTTTTGCGGCAGATGTTGCCGGTGCTGGCCCACATTCACAGCAAGGGCATTATTCACCGTGACATCAGCCCCGACAACATTATGCAGCGCCGCGCCGATGGTCTGCCGGTGCTGATCGATTTTGGGGTGGTGAAGGAGGTGATGACCCGCATTCAGCCCCCCGGTAGCCTCAGCCAGTTCACCTCGGTGGGCAAGTTGGGCTACTCCCCTAGCGAGCAAATGCAGTCGGGGCGGGCCTACCCCAGCAGCGATCTCTACGCCCTAGCGGTGACGGCGATCGTGCTGCTGACCGGCAAAGAACCCCAGGAGTTGTTTGACGATGTCAACCTGCAGTGGAATCTGCCCAACACCCTCAGCCCTGGCCTGCTTCAAGTACTACAGCGGGCGACCAGCTACCGTCCGGGCGATCGCTACCAGTCGGTGAGTGAAATGGCCCAGGCCCTGGGTGCCGCTGGCACTGTGCCCCGTCCTCCCGCCCCCGCCCCGGCCCCGCTCCCTTCCCAGATGAGAACCGTGGCCGTGGGGCGGCCGTACCAGCCCACCCAGGTCACGGCTCCCGCCCCTGGGCCAGTCTACCCGGTGCCGCTACCTGTCGCCGAGTCCCCCTCCCTGTGGGAGAACCCCTGGGCGGTGGCGGTGATCGGGGGTGTCCTGGCGCTGTTGGCAGGGCTGGGCGGCTGGATGGTGGTCAGCCTGCTCAACCGGACGCCTGCCCCCACGCCAGTGCCCAGTCCCGAACTTACCCTCAACCCTACGCCGACCCCTACGCCTACGCCGACCCCCACGCCGACCCCCGAAAACAGCCCCGTTGAATACAACCAAAATCTCGTCATTGCGCCGGGCGAAAATCGCACCCTAAACGGCAGTCTGCGCAGCAACGAAACCATTAACTATCGTCTGAACGCCACCGAGGGTCAGGTGCTGATGGCGCGTATGCAAGGCGAAGGGGTGTTGCTAACGGTGCTCAATTCCCAGGGACAGCCGGTCGAACGCTCAGCCCAGCGGGTGCTGAACTGGCAAGGCACCCTACCCGCCGATGGGGAATACATTTTGCAACTGCGGCCAGTCCAGGGGCTAGAACAGAGCGACTTTCAGCTAGAAGTGAGCCTCAGCGCCCAGCCCGAGCCCGAGCCCAGTGTTGAACCCCAGCCCGAGCCTACGGTGGAGCCGCCCCCCACGCCTGGGCCTGAACCGACCGCCGACCCCACGGTGATCGAGCAGCGGGTGCAGATTCCGCCTGGGCAAACCAGTGTGCAGGTGTCGGGGCAGGTGAACGAGGGCCGCATTCGACGCTACATTATCAATGCCGAGGCTGGACAGGTGTTGTCCCTCGATCTGCCCAGCGTCAGCGGGCCAGTCACCCTGGACGTACGCTACCCCGACGGTACCCCCATTCCCGATGCTGAGCGGGTGCTGTCGTGGCAGGGGCAACTGCCCACCAGCGGCGACTACAGGGTAGATGTGAGTTCGCCCCGACCCTCTAACTACGTGCTGAAGGTGACGGTGAATTAGGCGGGGGAGGTTTAAGGGTTTGGGGCAGGTTTAGGGTGCAAGGTGTACTACCAAATCCGACTCACACAGCCCCGATTCGAAACCGATACCCGCTGGGGGCATTGCATTGCCCCTACAAATCGGGGGTATACAGGCAGAATTTGGTATGAGGTCAGGCTTTAGCCTGTGAACTCTCTCAGTCGTTTCATTAATTACTAGCTCAGAACTTAAGCTTAAAACTGGCAGGTCTATGGCTTCTTTGAATGCTTTGCTGGTGGTGGGTACCGATACCGAGGTCGGTAAGACCGTGGTCACGAGTGCTCTGCTGGCCTACTGGCAGCGGTACCGGCCCACCCAGGCTCCGGCTGTACTCAAGCCATTTCAGTCGGGGGTGGGCGATCGCGAACTCTATCAACGCCTCTTTTTCCCCACCCTCAGCCTAGAGGCGATTACCCCCCAGTACTTTGATGCGCCCCTAGCCCCCCCCTTGGCCGCTGAGCTAGAGGGTCGTACCGTTGATCTGGCCCTGGCCTGGCGTACCCTAGAGATGAACCTCCAGCGATCGCCCTGGGTGCTGGTCGAGGGGCTGGGGGGGTTGGGCTCTCCGGTGACCTACGAACTCATCGTGGCAGACCTGGCCGCGGCCTGGCACCTGCCGGTGGTGCTGGTGGTACCGGTCAAACTGGGGGCGATCGCCCAGGCGATCGCCAATGTTGCCCTGGCCCGTCAGCACCGCCTTGATCTGCGGGGCATTATTCTCAACTGTCCCCAGCCCCTGACCCAGGAGCAGATTAACCAGTGGGCTCCGGCGGGGCTGATTACGCAGCTGGCCCAAACTCCGGTGCTGGGCACCCTGCCCTATCTACCGGACCCAGAGTCGTCCGTCGCCCTGGCGGCGGCCGCCGCCACCCTAGAACTGGGGCTGCTTTACCCAGATGCTGCACAACTCACCGCCAACCGTTCCTGAGGGTAACCCCATTGGCCTAGCGTCATGGTTCAACACCTTGTGGGGCAGGCGAGATACTTACCCCACAAGGTCGTGACCCCGCTCGATGGGCCTACGCATCTGCTCTAGAAAACATCCCATTGGGCAGATCCGGCGGTGGGATGACCAACGATGGAGTGATCATAGCTACGACCCCAACCCGATCCTCGGGAAAACAGTCACGGCTGCCCTTTTCGCACTCTGCCATCAGGGTGTCTGCCTGGATCGGGGCATAGTTGACCACGGCTGCGGGAGGCGTGGCCGGGGGAAGCTGAAGCAACATAGTGACTCCTGGAAGCACCCTAATGTGTTGATGATCTAGACCCAGCTCCGCAACCTTGATGACTTTAACCCGAGGTTTAATGCTGGATGAGCTACTTGGGCCAATCAGCCTGGCTGGGTTGCGGGGCCTAATTTTGCCCTGACTCTAAGCTGTTAGTCATTCAAACTGCACTAGTACAATCGCCACAAAAGCCTTGCCGCAAGGGCTTTACAGAAGCCAACATGCAATTTAGATGCTCAACAGCTTATAATAAAAAAGCTTAATAATCAATCCCACGGCTTGGCCTCACCAAAGTGGTGATGGCCACAACGCAGAGCCTTAAAATTACAGAGCAAGGTGCAGGGGAAGGGGAGTAAGAACCACCGTGGGTAAAATTCTTCTCAATCGGGGCCAATGGCTCCGCGGGTGCTGGTTAGTGGTGGTGGTACTGAGTGGGTTTATCACGATCCAGCTATCGCCTTACCTGGCGCTGGCGGCGCTTACCCCTGGGGTACCCTCCCCCACCGCTCAGGTTTTTGAGTTATCGGATGCGGATCTGCTGGCCCAGCTGGGGCAATTGCCCAACGGCACGGTTTCCCTGCCCAATTTCGACCCGGCGGTGAACGGGTTTCAATTTTCTAACCAGGAGCTGGTGCAGGCGATTGACCTCGATCGCAATGCTCAAAACTGGGAAGTCGTACTGACCGAGCAGATGGAACAGCTGTTTGGCACCCAGGTGTGTGTGGGTGAGGGCTCTGGCCTCTGCGTGCTGACGGCCGCCGCCCAGAGCTGGCTCAAAACCCAGCTTAGCCGCCTCGACCAGGGTATTTCGGAGGGGATGGCGGCTGCGGTTCTCGAGCTGTGGCAACCGACTCCGACCCCGATTCCCTGGTGGCAGCGGCTGATCAATGCCCTGCTGGGGCATACGGTGTTTGGGCTGGTGCGCACCCTGTTTGATCTGCAAACCTTCATTGCCAACCTGTTCTTAATGCAGGGGGTGACCGAGGTGTTTCAGCCCACCGAGGCTATTCGCAACACGTTGACCCCGACCCAGATTTTGCTGACCATCCTGCGGGTGTTTCTCACCGGCTCGGGCAACCCGTTCACCATGGGAGTCTACCGTCTGGTGGAGGGGGTACTCACCGAGGGCCACTCGCTCACCCCCTACCGGGTCGAAGACCGAGGCCATGGCAACTATTGGGTGTACGTCTACGACAGTAACTACCCGGCGGGTCGAGCCACCAGCCCTCAGGATCTCCACGTGGAGTTTGACACCCAAGCCGATACCTGGGTTTACCGACCGTTGGCCCCCAGCGCGGCGCTATCGGGCCATGGCCAGGGCAAACGCCTGGACGAGCCGGCTTTTTTCGGCGATGCCGCCAGCAAAAATCTTGATCTAACCCAGCGATCGTGGCGTCAGCCTGCCCCGGCGCTTACTGGCGGCGATCGCCCCGCTGCTACAGGGCCGTTTACCTGCCCCTTTTGTCACCCAGACCGCGAAACAGCCCCCAAGGCTCCCCCCGAGCCTACCGTAGACATCACCCTGATCGGGGAAGGTCAACTCGTAGTTGCTCCCTACGGGGCCTCCGGTTCCTTGACCGCGATCGCGGGCCTTGGGGAGATCTCGGCTCAGGACACCCGGGTGCCCTTCAAGGGGGGGCTGAACCGAGCGGTACCGGCCAGCTACCACCTGACCGCCGCCGTGCTGGGTCAGCCCCTCCAGGTGACCCTGACCGGGGCCGGGAATGCTTCGCTCCAGCCCACCACCCTCCAGGTGACTGGCCCTGGCTATACGGCCAATGTGGAGGGATTGCTCCTCTTCCCGGAGCAGACCCTGACCCTTTATGTGGTGCCCAATGCAACCGGCCCAGAGCTGACCTTTGTGGCTAACCAGACTACCAACATTCCTCACCTGACGATTAACCTGATCGACGCGACTACCACCCACCGGTTTGACGCCTCTACCCCAGAGGTCGGCTTTGCCCTTACCGAACGCCAGGTGTCCAAAAGCTCGGGATTTGACCTGAGCGGGGTCAAGCTGCCGGCCCAGCGGCGGGTCGCCCTGTCGGCGAAGACCGATCTGAAGCGCCTCTACTTTGCCGACGATGACCTGGCCGATAGCGCCTACACCCTCACGGTGAATAACCGCATGGTGGTCAAAGACCGTACTCAGCTGGGTGCAAGCCAGCCCGATTTTGTCAACTACACCCTGACCTACGACGAAGAGATGCGGGTGCGGGGGGTGCAGGTTAAGGCCGACCATCAGGCCTTTTTTGACTACAACCCCGCTTTTATTGACCCGGCGGATCTCTCCCGTGACGCGTTGCTAGCGGCCCTGGCCCAGCGCAATATTCCCATCACCATTGCCTACGAGCCCCTAGCTGCGGGTCGGGCCGGGGCCTCTAGCCCCCTGCGGCTGGTGCCCTCTGGGGCAGCCCCCATTGGGCACCGGGTGTTTCAAGGCTCGCTGGGATTTCAAGAGCTGGTGTGGGAGACCGAGGGCGTGGGTGTGGCTAGGGGTGAGGGGGTGGAGGGTGACGGGGCCTAGATCGGCCTAGATATCCTCAGGAGAGGTCTGGGCAAGAAGATACCCTCCTGTAGGGGCACAGTGCCTGCGCCCTTGCGGAGAAGCAGCATTCCTCCGTATTTTTGTGGCCAGAATTGGCCTAGGGGCCTGGTGCCCTAGTCAAAGTCGGGGGGAAGGTTGGGGTTGTGGAGGTGTTCAAAGCAGCGCTGAATTTGGGCCAGCCCCGTGCGGCCTGGCGATAGCGGGGGGATCTCGTCGGGGCCAAAAAAGCCGATGGCCGTGGTTTCGTAGCTGGGGGTGGGCTGGCCGCCGGTCAGTTCGCAGCGAAAAAACAGCTTGTAGCTGTGGTGGGAAGCGGGCGGGTGGCCGTGGCGGGGATTGGCGCGATCGTAAACTGCCATCAGCCCTGTAGCCTGGGCGGTGAAGCCCGACTCTTCAAAAATTTCGCGCTCCACGGCCTGACTGGGGGAGTCGCCAATGTCGGCCCAGCCGCCGGGCAGAGCCCACAACCCGTCGGAGCTTTCCTGCACCAGCAAAATTTTGCGATCGCGAAACGCTACGCCTCTGACATCAACCTTGGGGGTGGCATGGCCCACATCCTGCTGGAAGAGGTCTAAAACCAGGGCCGGGTCGGCCTGGGACTGGGCGGCGAGCATAGCGGCAGCGATCGCCTGCACCTGCTCGTAGCGATCGAGATCAAAGGGATGATTTTTGTAGTACAACCCAGTTTGGGCAATGCCCTGGAGTTGCTGAATCCAACCTAGCCATGGTGAGGTCATGAAGGTAAAGACGGGGGGAGTTAAGGTCGCCTAGATTCTAAAACAACCCTTGGGCAACTCGCCGTCTACGCCAGGTTTAGGCAGCCAAAAGCTGGCCTAACTCGCCTTCGCGGGGTGCGGCAAATAAGCATAAATACTGCACCTCTAGGAATTGCTAGCGGGCAAGATGCTCAGGATCAATGGCTGAGAGGGTGTTTGAAAAGCCAAGGAGCGTCTCAGACTATACCTTTGGAGTAGGCTAATGTCTTCAAAATTCAGCGTTTTTGCTGTCTCTTAGCGGCAGACCATACCTGGGACAACCCTTTTCAAACACCCTCTGAGAATGATGTTGCCTTAGCTATCTGGAAATGACCCGAAGCCTAGGCTGACGCAGGAAAAAAGCTAGGGATCAAGGTTATCCTTCATAAAACGCAGTAAATCCCTAGGCCAGAGTAAGTATTTTTACTGGGACACCAGGGGTCTTTTGCCCCATTCCAGATTATTTACAAAACTTAAGTAAATCTTTCTCTGACCACAGTATTTTTGTGTAGAGACGGCAAATAAACGATAAATCAAGGTCTAATAGGTTCGTTGGCCATGGGATTGCCCCTGGGAGCATCCTGGTCTCATTTGATTCGTAATAAAGCCTTAACTTACTTAATAAATTTCTCATGAAGGCGGTGATAGGATTCCCTCAACTAAGCTATTAGCTTTTCTCATCTTGCTGGTCGTTGTTTTCTGGAGAGCATAAGTCATGTCTAACCACCGCGTTGCAATCAAGCCCGAAACTCGGAACCATAAGGGATCTTTTGTGCAGGATGCCGCCTACGAACTCGTGAGTATTGAAGACTCCGGCTGGGCACTTATCTGTGTCGATGATGCAGTCTGCCACTATGTTGACCCCGACAATCTAGTGATGAAGAAGCTAGAGGAGTAAGGGATCTGTAAACAAATAAAATCCCGGCGTCATTCCCGTGCAGGTGGGAATCCATCATGGACTAGCTCCTGTGGCCGGTATCTTATTTCAGCGCGAATTCCTAAGCTATCCTTCGGCCAGCTGTCTGCCGGATCGACCTGATCCAGGTCAGGCGGTGAAGGTTTGCCCGCAGAAACGCGCTAGGCGCCAATCTAGACTTGGTATACTAGGCAAGTTTTGGATGATGCAGTTAATAACTCTAGTCTTTTGGTAGGCTGCTCTCATCTCAGAGCAGCCTATTTTGTTCTAGGGGTTGGTGAAGTAACTTGTGAAGTGGTCTGTTAGGTACCTGTGTCCATGGCTGAAACGTCGAACCAAATGTCAATCCCCCAGCGGCTGTCTAACTTGATTAGCTGGGTGTTGGTGGCCGATCTGGGGGTGGTGCTGCTGAGCCTGGGCTGGTTTTTAGTCGCGGTCTTGGGTCGTTCGATGAACCTAGATCTGGGGCTAGACCTCTGGTACTCGCTCTGGAACCCGCTGATTTTGCCAGCGTTGAGTGTGCTGATGGCGGGGGCGATCGCCAGCGGCATTGTCAGCTGGATCAGCCAGCGGCTTAACGCTAAAGCCGACCGCTCCTAACCGGCGGCTCGCCCTACCAGAGCCCCTGGGTGCGTGAATACCAACGCAGCAGCACCCGCGCCAGCCGCTGGGAGTGGTGCCGCACGGTGAAGTCGTCGCCCTCCTCCATGACGTTGGCGGCAATGATGCGGCGGCCCGAGTCGAGAATGGCGGTGCGATCGAGTAGCACTGGGCCGACCCCGGCCTTGGCGTAGTGGCTAATCACCGGATCCGAGGGCATGACCTTTTGCACCAGCACGGCGTCAAACAGGTAGCAGCCGCAGGCTGAGTCGATCGCCCGAATGTGGTCAGAGACCGAAAACCCATCGGTTTCGCCGGGCTCGGTCATAATGTTGCACACGTAGATGCGGGGCACCCGCTGGGCGGCGATCGCCTTCACCAGGTCGGGCACCAGCAGGTTAGGAATAATGCTGGTGTAGAGGCTGCCGGGGCCCATCACAATATAGTCAGCCTCCTCGATGGCCTTAATGGCCTTGGGCAGTGCCGGGGGATTAGGGGGTAGGCAGCCAATGTGCACTATGCGGCCCCGAGCCTCGGTGATTTTTGACTCGCCGACAATGCGTCGGCCATCACTGAGTTCAGCCCACAGCTGCACATCCATAGAGGTCGAGGGTAGCACCTGGCCGCGCACCGCTAGCACCTTAGAACTGGCTGCGATCGCCTGCTCCAGATCACCGGTAATTTCGTTCATGACCGTTAAAAATAGATTGCCAAAGCTGTGGCCCGCGAGGCCGCTGCCCGCCTCAAAGCGGTACTGAAACAGCTCCGTCAGCAGCTTTTCCTCATCCGCTAGGGCGGACAGGCAATTACGAATATCCCCCGGTGGTAGCACCCCCATCTCCCGCCGCAGTCGCCCCGACGACCCGCCATCGTCGGCCACGGTCACAATGGCGGTAATGTTTGAGCTGTACTGCTTCATGCCCCGCAGCAAATTAGACAACCCGGTGCCGCCGCCAATCACTACAATCTTGGGCCCCCGCGACAGCCGCCGCTGGGCCATCAGGGCATCCAGCAATTCTTCTTCGTTGCCTGGAATGAGCACATCGGTAATCGCCCCCACCGTGCGGGTCTGGCCCCACAAAATGAGCCCCAGGCCAAACAAAATGCCCAGGGGGCCACTAATGTAGTTGGGCACATGGGTGGTAAATGTCCGTAGAGCGGCCTCCACCACCTTGCCCGTGTAAAACACGGGGGTCAGCTTCAGCCAGATCATGGCCCCCACCCCCACTAACAGTACCCCCACCATGCTGAGAAACAGCCACCGCTTCACCAGCAGCCCTGGGGCCAGCCACCACACCAGTCGATTGATTCGCCGGGGTGGGGCGAGGGTCAAAGTCTCTTGCCGGACCCGATTAAACAGTCTGGACAGAGCGGTGTGCAAGGGTTTTAGGAACATGGGTAAAGGTTGATGGGGTTCTGGGCGATCTGACCAACCTTGTCGGATAAAGGGCTAGCGCCTTCGATTTTAGCGACTATTTGATAAAGTCAAGGCATCGATATTGTCCTGACTCTGTTAATAAATTAGTCAACATTGAGATGGACTAATCCGGTTAGAGGGTGTTTGGAAAGCCAGAGAGAGTTTGCCTTTATACTGCGTCAGCAGGCCAAGGTGGCCCATAGCTGAGGGCATCTCCGGTAGCCAGACAGTCCACAGCATCCGGACATGCTTGTTTCAATCAACAGTGATTCAAACACCAGAGATAGACCGTAGTAGCCCAGAGTCGTTAGAGCGGGATGTTGATGTATGGCTGAGGCCCAAGATTACAGCTACGCCCAACCTGGCCCTTTACCCCCCACCGCCGCCATGGTTGGGAACCAGGACCAGTCAACCGTTGAGGCTAACTGTGATAAGCAGATACTGCTAGAGCTGCGGGGTATTTCTAAACGCTTTGGGGCTAACCTGGTCCTCGACAACGTTGATTTGACGGTGTACCGGGGGGAAGCGGTGGCGATTATTGGCCCCTCAGGTACCGGCAAGTCAACCATTTTGAGAATTATTGCCGGGCTGTTATCCCCGGATCAGGGGGAGATCTACGTCCAGGGACACCGGCGGGAGGGATTGATCGAAGATGCTTCGGATCCGGTGGGCATTGGCATGGTCTTTCAGCAGGCTGCCCTGTTTGATTCCCTCACGGTGCAAGAAAACGTTGGCTTTCTGCTCTACCAGCACTCCGACTTGCCCGCCCGTCAAATCTATCACCTGGTGGAAGAGGTGTTAGAAATGGTGGGGCTACCGGGCATTGGGCGGCGCTATCCGGCCGAGCTATCGGGGGGGATGCGAAAGCGGGTGAGCTTTGCCAGGGCGATTGTTTCAAATCCCGAAAGCCCTCAGGATCGCCCGGCCCTGCTACTGTACGATGAGCCCACCGCAGGCCTTGACCCGATTGCGTCTACCGTCATCGAAGATCTGATTCGCAGGATTCAGCGCAGTAATGGGTGCAGTTCCTATTTAATTGTGACCCACCAGGACAGTACCATTCGCCGCACCGCCGACCGGGTGATTTTTCTACACCGGGGCCGCATTCAATGGCAAGGGCCGGTCACAGCGGTGGATGAAACCGACAATCCCTACGTGCGGCAGTTCTTTAGCGGTCGCATCGAGGGACCGATTCAAATGGTTCAATAGCTCAGGGGCTGGCGTTGGCTAGCGGCCGGCCAGAACGGGTTGCCCTGGAGACAAGGTTGCTGATTCAGTGGAGAATGGGTCGGTACAGCGCTGGTTCGCAAGCCAGGCTGGGGTTTAAGCCAGAGTTGAGTCGGTTGCGGACCGTAATCGAAGATTAAGGGGTTCACCATGCGGGCAAGAGCAATTCGAGAAGGATCGGTGGGGCTGTTGATCCTGATGGCGGTGGGCTTATTTGGTGGGCTAGTGTTGTGGTTGCGGGGGCTCAACCCAGGCCAAAAAAGCTACCGGGCCACCTTTGTGTTTGAAAACACGCTGGGGATGCAGGCGGGCACCAACGTGCGCTATCGAGGGGTGGCGGTGGGGCAGGTGTTGAGCATTACCCCGACTCCCAACGATGTGGAAGTGGCGGTGGAAATTGCCAGCAATGACCTGCGTATTGCTCGAGATGCCGCTATTCAGGTGAATCAGTCCGGCCTGATTGGCGATACCACCGTCGATATCACCCCCAAACGCCCCCTCACCCCCCAGGAGCTTGAGGTCAACCCTAGCGGGCCCGACTGCCCTGGTCAGACGGTGATCTGCAATGGCGATCGCCTCTCGGGGAGCGTGGGGGTCAGCTACGAATCCCTGATTCGCTCAGCGGAGGGATTGGCCGATGCCTTTGCTGACCCCGAAATCATCGCTAACTTGAAAGCAACCCTGGACAACGCTGTTGTTTTGACCGAAAGTGCCAACGTCCTTTCCACCGAGCTGACTGATCTGTCCCAGCAATTGCAGACCGATCTCGGCCCGCTGGTGGCCTCGGCCAACCGGGCCACCGACAACATTGGGAATGCCGCTGCCGAGTTTGAGGTGACTGGCACCGTGATTAACCAACTGGTGGTGGCTAACCGAGACACTCTCACCACCACCCTCGACAACATTAACCGCAGCACCGCCAACCTGGAGACCATCACAGCCACCCTCAGCCCCGAAATTCAAAACAGCGACTTTATTGCCAACCTCGATCGCCTGTCCGCCGATGCAGCCGTGGCCGCGGCCGACCTGCGCTCGATTACGAGCACCTTCAGCACCCCCGAAAACCTGGTGATGCTGCAGCAAACCCTCGACTCGGCCCGCAGCGTATTCCAGAGTGCCCACAAGGTGCTGGCTGACGTGGACGAACTGACCGGTGACCCCACCCTGCGCAACAACCTGCGGGATTTAATCAATGGTCTGAGCACCCTGGTGTCGCTGACCAACCAGCTCGATCAGGCTAGCCAGGTGGCGGGGGCACTGACCCCCCCCGCCGGAGGGCAGGTCGAACGGGTCACCTTTACACCGCTTGCTGCGCCTGCCGCCCCACCCCGCCCTGCCCCAGTGCCTGCTCCAGTGCCTGCTCCAGTGCCTGCTCCAGTGCCTGCTCCAGTGATCGTGACCCACCAGGGGCAGATCTACCGGCTCAATGTTCAAACCCTTCAGCCCCGTTAGGGCTAGTCCTTGGTGGCTCTTCCATGACCCAAAACAGCGATCGCCCATCCGACTCCGATTTCTTTCAGTTTGAGGCCGATTTTGTCGAGTCCCTGCGCTGTATTCCGATGCAGGTGCGCCTCAAGCTCGATACCTGTGGCGTTAAGCTCAAGCTGGAGCATTGGCATCGACTCAGCGCGGACGATCGCCAGGGCCTGGCCCAGCTGTCCTGTGACGACAGTGCCGCCTACGCGGCCCAGGTGCAGGCCTTGGTGCAGCAGGTGCAGGGCTCCCCAGCCGCTACCCTGGCGATCGAGGCCAACCCGGCTTGGGCCGACAGCGAGGGGGTGCCTGCGCCTGTGCAGGCCCAGGCGGCCCAGGCGGGGGCCACGATCACCCTAGACCAGTGGCGATCGCTGCGGCCCCTCCAGCGTTTTGCCCTGATCAAGCTCAGTCGCCCCAGCCACGAAAACCGCAACTTTTACCCTGCCCTGGTGGAATTTGGCCTAGTCACCCGAGCGATCGCGGGCCACGGCCCCTAGAGTCCTAGGGATCAATGCCAGTCTGCCGCCCGGTGCTTTACCCTGTAGAAATCCCCTACTCCGAACTACGATGACCGTCGATGCCTCCCTCCTAGACCTCCTGTTCAACGGTGCCAACCTGTTTGTGCTGCCCTTTTGGACCCTGATGGTGCTGGTGCCCAATACCAAGCTCACCCGCACGGTCATGGGTTCTCTGCTGCCCTTTGTCGCCCTGGCCGGGCTGTACCTGTTTCTCTTTGTTACCAGCTTTAGCAACGTGGAGGGCATTGAAGCCCTCTCCAATCCCAACCTCGGCCTGACTGACCTGGCCGCTGTCTTTGCCAACCCCCACGTCACCGCTACGGGCTGGGTACATTACCTGGTGTTTGACCTGTTCGTGGGTCGCTGGATCTACTGGCAGGGCCAAGAGAGCGGCATGTTTACCCGTCATTCCCTGGCCCTGTGCCTGTTCGCTGGCCCCCTGGGGCTGTTGTCGCACCTACTGACCGATGCGATTTGGCAGAGGTTTTCGGCTGGTAATGTGGAATCAGGCGTGGCTGGGTAAGCGGCAAGTAAAATTTTGGATTTTGGATTCAGAGCCACATTCAAAACTAAACCTCAAACTGTCCTCCTCCCCCCCTGTACCCAAAGGGTGGTACAACTAGGCCAATGTTGGCCCGTTAGCTAATTTAGAAACGTGATGAACGCTTTGACATCGTGGGTTGGAAAAGGGAAAGACCTGTGGGCGCGTCGCCAGTGGCGGCGGGTAGCCCAGTTTGTGGGATTGTTTGGCCTGTGTTGTGCGATCGCCCTGGGCTGCGCTGGTAATAACCAGCCCGTCGCTGATGCCCCTGGTACTGAGGGTGGCGGTGCCGATGGCGGTGGCCGCATCGCCCTGGGTACCACCCTCACCGCCCGTACCCTTGACCCCGCTGATGCCTACGAGACGTTTCCGGGCATTTTGCTCTATAACCTGGGCGATCGCCTCTACACCTACGAGCCTGGCACCACCAACCTGGTGCCTCAACTGGCCACCGCGCTCCCCACCGTCAGCGCCGACGGCCTCACCTACACCATCCCCCTGCGGGACGATGTCACCCTCCACGACGGCACCCCTTTCACCGCCGAGGTCATGGCCTTTTCCCTACAGCGGTTTATGGAAAATGGTGGCCGCCCCGCCTACCTGCTGTCTGACAAAATTGCGTCGGCCACGGCCACTGGCGACTACGAACTCACCCTCAAGCTTAAAGCCCCCTTCGCGGCTTTCCCGGCCCTGCTCAGCTTTTCCGGCGTCACGCCGGTTTCCCCAGGCAGCTACGAGATTGGCACGGGCAGCTTTAAGCCCGATAGCTTCGTGGGTACTGGCCCCTATAAGCTGGCGTCCTTCACCAGCGACTCGATCAAACTCGACGTCAACGAAAACTACTGGGGCGACGCCCCCGCCAACCAGGGTATTGATATTCAGATCTTCACCAGCCCCGCTAACCTCTACAACACGTTCAAAACGGGTGGTCTAGATGTGGCCTATCAAACCCTCGACCCCGAACAAATTACCTCCCTGGAGAAAGAAGCCGCTACTGGCGGCTGGCAGGTGATTGTGGCGGGCACCAACGTGATCAACTACATGGTGCTCAACCAGAAAATCGAGCCCTTAAATGATGTCAAAGTGCGCCAGGCGATCGCCGCCATGGTCGATCGTCCGCTCCTGAACGAGCGCGTTTTTCAGGGCCAGGCCGAGCCCCTTTACAGCCTGATTCCCGCCAGCTTTGATGTGGCTAAGCCCGTGTTTAAAGAGGCCTACGGCGACGGCAACTTTACCAAGGCCAAAACCCTGCTTACCGAAGCCGGGTTCTCTGAAGCCAATCCCCTCGCGATAGAAATCTGGTACCCGTCGGCCTCCACCACCCGCAGCATTGTCGCCAATACCCTCAAAGAGTCCATCGAGGCTGGCCTACCGGGGCTAGTCACCGTGACGGTGCAAAATACCGAAGGAGCCACCCTCTGGGAAAACGTGGGCAAGGGTATCTACCCCATTGTTTTAGCCAACTGGTACCCCGACTACTACGACCCCGACACTTTTATTCAGCCCTTCATGAGCTGTGAAAAGGGCAGCAACGCGATCTGTGAAGCAGGCCCATCCCAGGCCAATGGCTCGTTTTACTACAGCCCCAAAGCCAACGAGCTGGTGGCCAAACAGCAGGCCGAGCAAGACCCCGCCGCCCGCCAAAAGGTGATTGCCGATCTCCAGCAGATGATGGTCGATGATGTGCCCTACGTGCCCCTGTGGCAAAACAAAGACTTTGTCTTTGCCCAGGGCGGTGTTGAGGGCGTTGGCATTGAGCCGACCCAGCAGTTTTTGCTCTGGAAGATTGTGAGGAAATGAGGGCAGGAGTCAGGAGACAGGAGTCAGGAGTCAGGAGTCAGGAGTCAGGAGTCAGGAGTCAGGAGTCAGGAGACAGGTCTGCCGGGCTCTGAGCGGCGGACTGAGTCAGTGCTTCTCGGCTCAAATCGATCTAGTGCAGCGTCAAGCTCAATTTTTAGGGTCTTGTAGGGTGCATTCGCGAAGCAATGCACCGCAGAGAGGCCACGACAAGATTAGTCACTAGACCTAAGGGATACGCAATAAAATAAGGTACCAATTGTCGACTTTCCCAGTGGTGCATTGCTGCGCGTTGGCGGAGCCTCGCCTCAGCGTTATGCACCCTACAGCGATCAACACACCCGGTACCTTATTTAGAGGCACGTCCCTAAGCTATCCTCACTCGCCCGCTCACCCGCTCACCCGCTCCACCCACCCACTTTCACCCATCCCCAATGTCCTCTCGCTCCGCTGCGCTGCGCTACTACATCTTCACCCGCCTGCTGCTGGCGCCGCTGATGATTTTGACCATCACCACGGTGGTGTTTTTGCTGCTGCGGGCGACCCCCGGTGACCCAGTGGACTCCCTACTGGGGGCGCGGGCTCCAGAGGCGGCCAAGGATGCCCTGCGATCGCAGCTGGGTCTAGACCAGCCGCTAGGGATTCAATACTTGACCTACCTGGGTAATCTACTGCGGTTTGACCTGGGCTCTTCCCTGGCCACCCAGGGGCAAACGGTGTGGCAAATTATTCAGGCGCACTTTCCGGCCACGGTGGAGCTCACGGTCTGTGGCATGGTGGTGGCCACGGTGGTGGGAGTTAGTGTCGGGGCGCTGGCCGCCTCGCGGCCCAACTCCCCCCTCGATGCGGGCGGGCGACTGTTTGGCATCATTACCTACGCCATTCCCATGTACTGGTTTGGCATGATTTTGCAGCTGATTTTTGCGGTACAGCTGCGCTGGTTTCCGATTGGTACCCGCTATCCCCTGCGGGCGACCCCTCCGGCGGGGCCGACGGGGCTGTATTTGCTAGACAGCTTGCTGACGCTGGATATGGGCGCTTTCTTGACCACCCTCTATTACCTGGCCCTGCCCAGCCTCACCCTCGGTATTTTGATCAGCGGGGTGTTTGAGCGCATGGTGCGCGTCAACCTGAAGCAAACCCTGGCGGCAGATTACGTCGAAGCGGCGCGGGCGCGGGGCATTCCTGAGCGACGTATTGTGTTAGTCCATGCCCTCAAAAATGCGCTCATACCGGTCATTACGATTTTGGGGCTGACCTTTGCCGCCATGCTGGGGGGTGCCGTGCTGACGGAGGTGACGTTTTCTTGGCCGGGGCTGGCCAACCGCCTCTACGAGGCGATCTCCCAGCGCGACTACCCGGTGGTGCAGGGGCTCATGGTATTTTTTGCCATGATTGTGGCGGTGATTAGCATTGCGATCGATGTTTTAAATGCCTACATTGACCCTCGCATTCGTTATTAGCTAGATTTCTCGCATCTGGCTATAGGGCTGGATACAGAATCAGTCCTTGAAAGCCCCACTCTCTCAAGCCATTAAACCCGAAATTGCTCCATTAACCAGGCGTTTGTTGCTGACTGATTTTCCTGACGGCTGCGCTGAAGTGCTTGCTCCAAAATTTCCAGTTTTAAGCCAGGTAACACCTGCGATGCTCGAATTCGCCGAATGCTGCCATCAAGGGCGATCGCTAGGAGTAGCCCCCACGGTGTGCAGATGCCCTGAGCCCCGACCGTGGACCCGCGCCTAGCGCTTCAAAATCCAGTTCACCAGGGGAATGGCGGCCTTGGCCGGTAGCGGCTGAATGACAAAGCGAAAGGGCAGCAACAGCATAATTGGTCTGGCCCCCCGTCCGCCAAAGGGCATCAGCTGCACCACCAAGTCGAGGGCATAATTAGGGCCCTTGAGCCCGGCCACCTTCGCGATATCCACCAGCGGGGCGGCTACCTCTAGCACCTGGGTTTCGGCGTTGCGGCCAAAGCAGTCTTCGCTGGTAATCGCCGTGCTGAGAAACTGGTTGGGGTTGACCACGCTAGTCACCTGGGGCAGCGACAGATCGAGGCGCATGCCCGGCGTATGGCGAATCACCCGGCGAATTTCGGTGCCCATGCGGGTAATCGAGCTGCGGTCCCAATCGACAGTGACCTGAATGGCGTGGCTCTGGTTCACCACCTGCACCGTCAGCCCCTTGACCGGCTGTAGCGGGTGCGGCCCCTGGGGTAGTACCTGCACCATAATCGGCCCTCCAGCCGCTGGGTTGGCGGAGCCCTCGGGGGGGCTGTAGCTTTTCGGCTCGGGCACCATTAGCTCCAGGGTCATGGCTGTTTTGAGGGGAGGTGGCCCCGCCCCTAGCACCTTCACTGCCTGCTCAGAGAAGCCCTGACGAACCAGTTGGGCACGCACGGTGCTCTCCAAGTTGGGGGCATCGGGCACCAGCACCACCTGATCTTCCAGTTCCGCCTCAATGGACAGCGCCATCTGATAGACCACGTAGCCCATGCAGATGAAGTAAACCGTCAGAATGAGGATGTCGCGCTCCATACCAGCTTAAGGAAAAGTAGTGGAAAATGGTCGATGGCCCCCTGGGGACGGTTCTTGGCCGCAGCATCCCCCGAACCTGGCCCAGCGACCCAAGGGCTGGAACCGCGCTAGGCATCGCTCCAGGGTAACACCGATAGTAGACTCGGCAGCAGCGGGGCAGGCCCGGCACCCAGGCCGATTACGTGGGTAGTGCAAAGGCCCGTTGCTTCACCAGCCGAAACGGCCCCATCAACGGCCCCCAGGTGGCTTGGCCGGTGTCGGGGTCAACCCCGCGATCGCCCATCTGTAGCACCACTGGACTATCGGCCGCGAGGGACTCTGGGCCAATATCCAACAGCAAACGTACGCAGGTGGTGACACCGTTGACGGTAAAGCGGCACAGGCTGTCACCGGGGAGCCGAGCTTGAAAGGTGGCCGTAGTGGGCAAGAATTGAATGGCCAGGGCACAGGTGGGCAGATCAATCAGTGCCCCACGGGTGAGGCCGGTGAGGCGATCGGGCTCAGTGGCGCTGCCGATGTAGGCGCTAGGATCCGCTAGGGCATAGAACTGCCCCCATGGCTGATTGTCCTTGAGGGTGAGGTGCAGAATGCGCTGGCGATAGGGAGGCTGGCCCGACGCCACGCTGATCTGTTCGATAAAAAAGCCGTAGCCGTCGGCAAACAGGCCCTTGGGCAGGGGCCGGTACCACAGGCGCAGGTGTAGGTACCAGACCGGGTCAGCCAGGGCCTGCTGTCGATTGTCAAACTCTCCGGCCAGGGCGGTGGCCAACTGGTTGAGCTGGGCTGTGATCACGGGCTTGCCTGTAGGACGCTAGCTCTCATGCTACCGAAAAGCCGAGCAATGGCCAGGATGATGTTACTTGAACGGGGGGAGTCCGTCAGGTGGCGTAAAGGTCAGAGGGAACACATACCACGGGGACAGCGAGTAGAGCCCTGGGCGGCGACGACTGCCTTTGTCTCAGCTACATCGATCGCCTTGGGCGCCTTGGGTGCCTTGGGGTCGATCTACCCTTCTGGCGGTTGAGGCCATATCCGGAAGAATACAGTCCGCTGTAGCTATGAATCCTTTAAACAGGCCCTGGAACCGCCAAGATGACGTCAATCTACGGTAAGTCCACTGCCATGGGGTTATCCCCGGCCCTGCGGCCAATCCCCGAAGGGGCCGCAAAATTGATCTAGGCTGAGGCCGTAGATACCGCTGCCGGGAGCCGCGATCGCCCGATCCGCCGCCGTGTTGTAGCCCCAGTCGGCCAAAAACAGGGCAATATTCCCCAGATCGGGCTGTTGCTGCACGGCCTGGAGCGCGTTAACTCGGTCCTCTACAAACCAAATGGTGGCGTTGGGGTGAGCCCGCTGGAGCTGGCGCAAGGTCTCGTACTTGGGCTGCTTAACCTCTTTGCCCAGAATGCGGTGGCTGGCCAGGGCCAGGCCCCCCTGGGCCAAGAGCTGCTGGATAAACCGCCCTTCCTTGGTAGAAATAATGATCAGCTCAACTCCAGCCGCCATGGCCTGGCGCAGGCGATCGAGCACACTGGGGTAAAAGCGCTGGTAGCTGAGCCAGTCGTTGAGATCCTGGCGAATCCAGCGATCGCGCACCCCATCCACCGCCTGGCCCAGGGTGGCAGGCTCGACCCCGGCCTGGGCCAGGAGCTGGGGCACCAACTCTGGCCAGCGCGTCAAAATGTTTTGGTCAGCCAACCCCGATCGCAGCCCGTAGAGCACCAGGGGCATTTCCCAACCCGTCTCTACCACCGGGCGCAGGGGGTAAAAGCGCTCGGCTAGCCCCTCCGGCGGTGCTCCCGCATCGGGTTCAAACACCTCACCGTAGACCTTCCAGGCGGTTAGAAAATACTCCCGCAGCCCGTCACAGACCACACCGTCAAAGTCCAGCGCCAGGAGCGTGGGAGCCCTATCGGCAGCAAGATTGGCAGCAACCATAGGATCAAACGCCTCTGTCTAAAACTTCCAGGTCTCTAACCATCCCGTCACCTGTCACCTATCACCCGTTACTCATCACCCTCTGCCGCCTGCTGACGGATCAACTGCTGCACCCCCACCAGGGCCCGATTGAGCTCTGGCCCTTTGTAGGTGGGGTGACGGAAGAAGGCCGCTTGCTCCTGCTGCAGCATGGGCAGGTCTTCGCGAATGACCCGACGCAGCAGACCGCTGGCGGTGTTGTGGAAGGTGGATTTAAAGAAACGCCGCACCACCATCGGCAGCTTGTGCAGGTCTGGGAATTTACCCAGGGAGGTGAAATGGATCAGGTAGGCGCGGGTGTGGGTCTCGTCTACGGGGCAAAACAGGCAGTAGAGCTTAAAGTCGTCGCCCAGGGTCGCCATCCAGTGGGGGTAGGGGTAGTACACGTCCAGGGGTTCGGGGTGCAGCTTTCGGAGCGCGGGCACAAACAGCTGAGCCACGGACCAGATTTTGTCGATGGTGTAGTAGCTATCGGCATCGTAGTGGGCATGGACGCGATCGCCAGTCACCTCTAGCCCGGTCAGTACCGGGTTGGCCCACACCTGGGCATCGCCGTGTAGGTGGCCGTGGTACATATCCACCAAATTCTCTATTAAAAACGAGTAATGGCACTGGACGTCGATCAAAGCGGCCGAGCCGATGTAGTCCAAATGCTCCCACTCGGGCACCCCCAGGGGCGATCGCTGCTCCGCCAGGGCCGGGTCGCCGGGAAACAGCCAGATAAAGCCATCCTGTTCCTTGACCGGGTACTGGCGCAGGGTGCAGGTGGGCAGCTTTTGGTTGGCCGCCAGGTAGGGAATATGGGTGCAGGCTCCATCGGGGGCAAAATGCCAGCCGTGGTAGGCACAGACCAGGCGATCGCCCTCCACATAGCCCGCGCTAAGCTTCACCTGGCGGTGGGGGCAGCGGTCTTCAATGGCGTGGATCTGCCCGGCGCTGCCCCGATAGAGCACAATGGGCTGGTGCCAAAAGGTCACCGCCAACGGCTGATCCGTGAGTTCGGTGCCCTGGGCCACCACGTACCAGTGGTTGGGGCTCAGGCCCAGCTGCCGCAGGGGGGTTGCCCTGGGGCCAGAGTCTACCGCCGCGGTCGGGTCAGCGCAATGGGGAGACCGACCCTGGTCGGCACCGTTGTCCATTTCTACGTCCGTTTCTATAAAAACGGGTTCAACATCGAGTTGATCCATCCGTAACCTGCCTTAGGGGGTGTTTAAAGAGCCAGAGAGAGTCTGCTGATTTTACAGGGAGCCGGGGCCGTGAAACCTGAGTTGTGCAACCTCGGGCCTTTGGAGGTCGTCAGGCCCTAGATATTCAGAACCCCCTCTGGATTAATCGACAGCAGGGGGCGGCGCTGTACCCCTTCCTGCTGCAGGATGGCATTGGCCGCTAACAGGCCACTGCTGACAGCCCGCTCCATCAGACTGCAGGGAAAGGGCATCCGCACCCAGTCTCCGGCAAACAGCAGATTTGACGCGCCGGTAGCGGTTTGGGGCCGGTTGGCAAAACTGCCGGGCGGAAAGCCCGCAAAGTTTTTCTGGTTTACCAACTGGCGATGCAGCACCGTGGCTCCCTGGAGGGTGGGCACAATGGTGTAGAGCTCGGCCTCAAAGGTATCGAGAATCTCTGCCTGGGTGGGAAAGGTTTGATCGTCGTAGCAGTAGGCATGGAGCTCGACGACACTGCCACCAGTGCGCTCGGCCCAGGCAATATAGTCGTCTTGAATGCGATGGTAGAGGGTAATACTGTCGGTGAGGCGGTAGCCCGAGAGGGTGGTAAACCAGCTGTGCTCCCAGTCAAAATCACGGTCAAGCCAGAAGCGGGCCACCGCAAAGGGGTCGGCCACCTGGAGCTGCTCGACCTGGGTCGCGACGGTGGGTTCTACCGTTCCTGAGGAGAGGGCAAACAGGGCTTTGATACCGGGAATATCGGCCGCCATCACGTAGTAGTCGGCGATGAGGGTTTCGGCGGTACTGCCTTCGGAACTGGGGTTGGCGGCCATCAGCTGAAGGCGATCGCCCTGGCGATTCAGCACCTTAAAGGCGCTTAAATTGCGCCGGGCCGGGCCAGCTAGAACCGCTCCATCGCTGGCGTAGGCGGCCCCGTGGCAGGGGCAGAGATAGCCAGCATCTGTGGTAGTGACCTGGCGCTGGACGCTACAGCCCTGGTGGGTACAGGTTAACGACAGAGCCTCGGTGGCCCCAGGGGCAACGCTGTAGAGCTGATCTTCTGAGCCAAAGTACTCCAGGGTTTCAGAGCTAAGTAGGGGGTTGCGTTCGACCCAGAAGGGCACCGGACTAGTGGCTAAGCTGCCGTTTTGGTAGGTGACCCCGGCCACCTGACCCTCTTGCCAGTCGATCTGGCTGACGGTGACCTCGGTCAGCACCTGGCCGCCGTTAGCCCGAATCGCGTCTACCATGGGGTCAACCAGCGATCGTCCCATGTCCTGGCAGGTGCCGTTAAAGGCCAGCCCCTCGGGGTTGCCAAAATAGTAAAAGTGGAAAAACTGCATCAACTCGCCAGCACTGAGCCGATCCGGCGAATTCAGGCTAGATTCGGCGAAGGGTCGGAAGTACAGGTCGTACAGCCCCATGGGAAAATCATCCCCGACCCAGTCGGACACCGAGATATTGTCCAGCCGCTCATAGCTCTGGGGGCTACTAAAACTGGTGATTTCTCGAAACACCTGCAGGTGCTTGACGTGGGTGAGGTTAATGCCCCACTTCAGCCGATTTGACGATGACAGGGCCAGATTGACAATGTTCCACGGAAAGGCGGCATTGCTGGGGCGAAACACCTCAGGCTCGTAGTCTTCTTTGTAAAGCAACGAGTAGAACCCAAGGGGCTTGAAATTGCTGCGAATGTCGAGCTCGCCAATCAGGCTAAACAGGTTGTAATAGTGCGGAAAGAACCCATGGAAGCCATGCTCCATCATGAAGGACTCGTCGCCCACCTGGATCGGCCAACTGGCGATTTTGCCGCCCAGCTGGGGCGATCGCTCCAGGAGGGTAACCGCTACCCCCCGCTGGCTGAGTTCGTAGGCCGTCGCTAACCCCGCCAACCCACCCCCAATCACCACGGCCGTGGTGGGGTTGGCCACCTGGGTCGGCAACGCCAGTCGATCCTGCTGAAACACCGTAGGCTGAGCTTTACTCAGCCGCGAATAACTCAAAAGCGCGGCAAGGCCCCCCACTCCAAAGAGCTTGAGCACGTTGCGGCGATCCAGGGTTTGGGCCAATAGCCCCTCTAAAGATTGACTCATCAGAAGTTTTAGTCGTTCGTTGCTTGGGTCAAACTCGACCTCCGGGGTTCTCCCTGAGGGTGTGTGAAGAGCGACTTGGGCCCTACGGTACCACAGTCTCCCGATTAGGGGAGGGGGCAATCGATGTTCCCGGCCAGAGGAACGTGGATCCCGTGTGAATCCCTAAAAGTGTATTATTAAGGTGCCTTTACAGTCTACTCATCGCCATGAAATACCTGCGAGAAACCCTGGCGGTGGCCCAGCGCATTTTAGTAGAGCTCTGGCGACGGCAGCGTAGCCTGATTTTTTGGGCGATTTTTCCGGTGCTGCTGATGATTCTCAACAGCTTAATTTTGCAGGAGCGGCTCCAAATTACCCTGGCCGAGGCCTATACCCAGGCGGCCCCAGCGACCCTGGTGGGGGCGGCCCTGTTTTTTAGCGGCTTGGGGGGGAGTGTGGCCACGGTGGTGTCGGAGCGCGAGCAAAAAACCCTGAAGCGACTGTTTCTATCGCCCCTAAGCGGGGTGTCGTACTTTCTGGGTATTTGTCTGGCCTATGGGGCGATTGGGTTAGTGCAGGCGGGGTTGGTGTATGCGATCGCCCGCTCCCAGGGGGCCACCATCGGTGGTAACCCGCTGGCTAGCCTGCTGATTGTGGTGCTGAGCATTGCCGCCTACGTGGGCGTGGGGTTTGTGTTGGGCACCCAACTGGCCCGCCGCACCGAAGATGTCAACTCTCTGATTGCCGCCTTTGGCATTCCCCTGATGATTTTGGGCGGCACCTTTTTGCCCGCCGACCTGTTCCCCGACTCGTTGCTGCGGCTAACCCAGGTCAACCCTATCTACCACATGATCGAAGCCCTCTCTGGGCTGGTGGTCGACGATGGCAAGCTTGGAGATGTCAGTGCCCACGTCAGGTTTTTGGGTATTTTTGCCGTCGCGATGGTGGCCGCTGGCTGGCTGGCCTACCGCCGCATGGTGCAGGTTGAGCGCCAGCTCTAGCAACGCGATAGAGTAAAACCACGGCGCGCCACCCTGGGCCGCTGCGGGTGCCGCTCTAGTTCAGCCTAATCAGTTCAGACTATTAGTCCAGAGTATCAGCCCAGAATCAGCAATTGTAAATTCAAAAATTCTAGGGGCTGAAACCCTTGATACCTCGTTCAGATCAAGTTCCATTGATGGGCATTGATCGGCTAAAACGCCGTAAACTCGTTCCGAATTTATTTTTGC
>Ga0169931_10001678_pt1 | contig 36432 bp, 36 predicted proteins | sample Kivu_15m_20L_FD_129675 | JGI IMG/M metagenome (GOLD analysis project Ga0169931, IMG submission 129675) | Freshwater microbial communities from Lake Kivu, Western Province, Rwanda to study Microbial Dark Matter (Phase II) - Kivu_15m_20L... | ecosystem: Environmental > Aquatic > Freshwater > Lake...
ACCAGTAAATATCATCATCACTTACCTTAACCGCAGATGAGATTGATACCCATCTTTCTACCTGCTTTACATACTCAGCCCGATCACTCATTACAGCAGGCCTTATATTGGGATCAAATACAATCGGTGAAACCTTGGCTACCTTTTTCGCCCATTCAAATAAAACACTAGCTGCCGGCTCTATCGCAGTAACTAATGTGCCTATATGAAGTAGAGATGGTTTGTTTGCAACGGGGTCAGGTAACCACAGGGGAGAAAAATCAAAGGTAGCAGTTCCATCAATAACAAACTCATATGATGCCCCGCCTTGCTTATTTAATGAAACTATTGCTAAGCATGTTGGCTTATCTGAAAACTTAACAAAATCAAGCAGAACGCCATCTTTGTGTAATTGCTTAAGAGCCATCTGGCCATACTTATCAGTTGAGATGCCATCAATAAATTGGGCATCAATACCAAGTTTTGCTAATGCTTTAGCAGTATTAGCAGGGCCACCACCAACTACCGCCTTACGCTCTGTGCCATCTGGAATTAAATCAATTAATACCTCACCACACACCCAAACCTGATTACTCAAAGTAGTTCACCCTTGCGAGCTAAAAACTCAGTTAATACCTCAACCCCAAATAAATGGTCCTCTACCTGTGGTAATCCACTCACTAGTAAAACTCCAACAAAGCCCTCACCTTTTGTAATTAACGGCAATCCACCACCATGAATAGCATGGGTCTCATCTATTAAATTATTCTCTTTATGCCAATCAACACCTCTTTCTTCAGCACTTACCCGTTCATAAATAGTCGAGTGGTGTTTAAGCATCACAACCCTTGCCTTTCGATCTATCCACCATTGGTTCTCACTTGTAGATCCAGGCAGGGATGCGTGATAAATAATCCAATCACCTATTCTTACCTCAACTGCAATGGGCAGGCCTCTCTGGGTGCCAAATAATTTAGCGATCTCACCTATCTCCATAGCATCTGCCACATCTAATTTAGGCAGTGTAAGTAAGAGCTCCTCTTGTAATAGCCCAGAGGTAGTAAATCCACCGGTAGTAGCCATGCCTTAACTCTACGACCTGTAGTAGAAATCTTTTAATTGGTTAAGATAGGTATTGTCATGAATCCAAAATTAATGCGCTACCTTGTGGATTAGTAGACCACTTCAATGTTAGTGCTCCAGGTAATTGCCAGAGTAAACCTTGGCGGAACAGCTAAATATCTATTCACCCTAAGTGAGCAACTACCAAAATTGGGTATTAAAACTGTAATTGCTACTGGAGATGTGCAGGCAGGTGAGATTGAAGATCCAGGTCTTAAGAAAGTTGATTACATTAAAATCCCAAATCTAGGACGAAAGTTAAACCTCAGAAATGATTTTAAAGCCTTTATTAACTTAAGAAAAACCATTATTAAACTTAATCCCGATATTATCCACACCCATACCTTCAAGGCTGGTCTACTAGTTAGATTGCAAAGAAATAAAATAGAGCAATTACTGGGCAAAAAAATTAAGTTTATTCATACCTTTCATGGTCATCTATTTGATGATCCTCAGTTTAAAGGAATAAAAGCTTTAGTTATTTCGATAATTGAAAGATACCTTGCAAGAAAGAGTGATCAATTAGTTACCGTAGGTGTTAATGTTAAAAAGGATTTAGAGATACACAGAATTAGATCAAAGAGAAAAACTGTTTCAATTCCACCAGCGGTACTACCTTTGAAGTTAAAGAGTAAAAAAACTGCTTTGAAAAAGTATAAAATTAAAAATCTTTCCAGGGTTAGAGTTTTATGGATGGCTAGGGTGACTGGTGTTAAAAACCCGATGCGCGCATTAAGAGTTGCCGCTGCTCTTCCTGAAATAGATTTTTACCTTGTCGGCGGTGGAGATTTACTCTCTGATATTAAAAAATCTGCACCTAAAAATATGAAGGTATTAGGATGGCAAGTAGCATCAGATCTTTTACCACTTGCAGATTTAGTCTTATCTACAAGTGAGAATGAAGGGATGCCTATTGCATTAATTGAGTCCCAACTTGCTGGCGTTGCCGTTATCGCTACAAATGTTGGCTCAGTGAGTGAAGTAGTGATAAATAATGAAACTGGAATTGTTTGTCCTAAAAATGATGATCAGTTGATATTAGCAGTAAAAAAATTAGCAAGTGATAAAAAGCTTAGAGTTAAATATGGTAGTACTGGAAGGTCGAATGCGGTAAAACTCTTCTCAATAAAGAATTTTACAAATGCACACAAGAAACTATATCTACAGGGTAGGTAGGCCAGCAATAGTTCCAGTGCAATCAAACAGATAGGTTGCGCAACTTTTTAATTTATCTATATCTAGTCCTGTATGCCTAACCCCAACAACTGCAAGATCAAAAGCAGATTTATCTAACGCTACTGAATGGGATTTATTAAAACTCTTCACAATTTCATCATGAAAAGTAACTACACACCCCCTGCGTTCTAACTCCTTCCAAAGCTTTATTGAAGGGCTTTGCCTAAGGTCTGCCACATCTTTTTTATAAGAAATTCCTACAATACAAATTTTCTTGTCCTTTAAATCATTACCCAAAATCTTTTCTAACCTACTCACAATATAGAGTGGCATATTTTGATTAACCGTTGTTGCTTGCTTGATAAAAGTCGCAATTATACCAAGTGATTCTGCCTTTTGCTCAAGATAGATTGGATCAATTGGGATGCAATGGCCACCCACTCCTAAACTTGGCGTAAACTTCATAAATCCAAAAGGCTTGGTTGAGGCTGCATTTATGACCTCATTTGCAGATATTCCAAATTTTTCTGCGATCTGAGCAAACTCATTTACTAGCGCAATATTTACTTGTCGAAAAGTATTCTCAAACAACTTGGACGCCTCGGCAACTTCAGGGGAAGAGACTTTTTGTACATGATCACAAAAGCTTTTATAAAATTCAAACGCTTTCTCAGTTGCAGCATCGGTAAGACCAGCTATAACTCTTGGGGTATTTTTAATACTCCATTGCGTGTTTGCAGGATCAATCCGCTCCGGTGCGGCTGCATAAAGTAGGCTTTAGCTATTCAGTCGAGAAATAGTGAGCTCCACTATTTCTCGCAATGTACCAGGAAAAGAAGTTGATTCATTGATTATTAAAGCATTATCTTTTGCAGCTTTTGCAATGATTTCAGAGGCTTTTACCAGATATGTCAGATCCGGAATATTTTTTTTATCGAGTGGAGTTGGAACTGCAATAATATAGATATCACATTTTTGAATGTCTTTTAAATCATTTGATGGTAGGTAATTTTCGACTATTCTGTTTGATTTATTAATTTTTTCGATTACAACTGGATCACTGTCATATCCAATTACTCTATAGCCTGCTGAAGCTACTGCCATAGCTAACGGCAACCCAACATAACCTTGACCGACTATTGCAACTTTCATTGGTACAGAGTACCTGAAATCAAAATAACTATTCAGAATCCATACCAACTGCTGGACAATATATCCTTTAAAGACTGTTTAGGACTCCAGTTTATTTCAGCACATACTTTTTGAATATCAGCGTACGAGATAGCAGCATCTCCGGCACGAGGTTGGACAACTCTGGAAATAACTTTTTTTTCGGCTAATTCTTGTGCTAAGTCAATAACATTAAATACTGAACTTCCTATTCCTGATCCCAAATTATAAATTTTATGTTTAGAATTTTCGAAATATGAGAAAGCTTCTAAATGAGCAGCGGCCAAATCATTCACATGTAAATAATCCCTTACGCATGATCCATCGCTAGTTGGCCAATTGGTACCGTAAATCAAAAATTTTTCCGCTTGACAAACAGTTTTTAGGTGTTTAATTATTTTTGGAATTAGATGAGTCTCATTATCTCTATTTTCATTAATCCAATATCCTAATTTATTTTTATAAGCTCCACTTATATTGAAGAATCTGAATGAGATTGCTGATATACCTTTTTTTGAATATTCTGTCAGTAACTTCTCGCCTTCAAGTTTAGTTGCTCCATAAGGGTTTATTGGCGAGCATTTAACATTTTCATTAATTGGGAATTTCTCAGCATTTCCGTATACTGCACTCGAAGACGCAAAAATTATCTTCTGCACTCCACATAATTTCATCGCTTCAATTAAAAGCTGAGTACCTGATACATTCACCCTAAAGTATAAATCTGGACTTTCAACAGATTCTCCCACCAATGATTTTGCGGCGAAATGGATAACTACATCGACACCAACTAAAATATTTGTCATAAGCTCAAAATCCAAGATGCTACCAGGAATAAAACTAGCTCTTAAATCAATGGCAGTTTTTTTCCCAACAGATAGATCATCCAATATTACGATTTGATAACCTTTGTCCAACAAATAGGAACTCAAAACAGAACCTATATACCCCGCTCCGCCTGTAATTAGGATTTTTTTAATCATGTGAGTATTTTAGATACAAAAAGTAAGCAAATATTGAAAAAACAATTGAAATAAGGTGCAGTACTAGCACGCTGGTTCTCTGCTTTAGACCCAAGCTTAGAAGTAAATGAGAAATATGGTCTCTGCCACCCATAAACGGAGATAAACCCCTTAGAATACGGGTAATTATTACTTGGGTAGTATCTAAGATCGGAACAGCCAAAACTAAAAATGGTATTAATAATCTTTGTTGTTGTGTCATAGTATTGATGTCTATACGAATCGAAATTGCTGCAATTAAAAAACCTATTGCTAGCGCACCGGAATCTCCTAAATAAATTGACGCAGGAGATTTATTCCATTTAAAAAATGCAAGACTTCCACCAACTAGTCCTAGACAAAGAGCTGCAACTAAGTATTGCTCATTGTTCCATGAAATAAGAAAAAAAGTAAACGATGTAATAGCAGCAATACCTGTAGCAAGGCCATCCATATTATCAATCAAGTTAAATCCATTAACTATGAAAATTACAAAAAAACAAGTAAATATATAGTTAAAAACTAAATCATTAAAAATTTCAATGCCATTACCGTTTAGAAATAGTAATGAAGATGTCAGTATTCCCAAACAAATTTGGATTAGAAACCTGAATTTTACAGATAATTTATGTATATCATCCACAAGTCCAACAATCAAAATAATTATCAATGGTACAATTATTCCAAAATAAAATTCATTTCTTGCAATTTGACTTATATTTAAAAAAAGTAACAAAAAAGAATAAACTATAATTGGAAGAAAAATTGCAAATCCTCCTAGGTATGGAACGGGATATAATTGTTGTTTGCGGCCACCAGGATGATCTACGATACCTCTGATTCGAGCAAATTTTCTTAGACGTGGTGTTAAAAGAAAAGTTCCAGTGAATGTTGCAAAAAAAATTATAATCAATTCTGTAAAATTAATTATCATTTAATTTTTTTGCTCAAATCGTTAAATATTTCATAAATAATGGCATCTAAATTTTGTTTAGGCTCCCAACCAATTGTAGACTTTAGTTTGGTTATATCAGGAATTCGCACCACAGGTTCCTCAAAATATTTACCATACACCTCTTCCAGTGAGATAAATTCGATGTTAGATTTAGACTTTGTAACTCTTAGTACTTTTTTTGCCAGATCAATAATTGAAATGGGCTGGTTACCCCCAATATTATAAATTTGCCCTAAAGAATTTGGAGAATTCATTAAAAGAATCATTGCTTCAATTACATCTGAAACTGAAGTGAAAGTTCTGATTTGTGATCCATCTCCAAATACTTGTAAGGGCTTATTATTAATAGCTGCATTTATAAAATTAGGAAGTACCATTCCATAGTTTCCAACTTGGAGTGGTCCAACAGTATTAAATAATCTACCAATAGTAACTGGGAATTGAGATGTTCTAGATAGTTGTATCGCTAAAAACTCATCAATAGCTTTCGATTCCGAATAACTCCATCGTGCAATAGTAGTTGTTCCTACTAATCTATCTGAACTTTCACTCAGCGGTTGCGCAGGATTTTTACCATAAACTTCCGAACTAGATGCTAGAAAAGTTCTGATTTGATTACTGGAAGCCGACTTGAGAATATTCTCAGTGCCCTGTATATTTATCTCAAGTGCACCGAGAGGGTTGTCATTAATTTTCTTTACTCCCACAGCAGCGGCGAGATGAAAGCATTTTTTAACAGATGGCATAATCTTTGAAATTAATTTTTTATCTAATATTGATCCAGAAATTATTTTTAGATTCTTATGTTGCTTCAAATTATTAAAATTACCAGAGGATTCATCGTCAACGACAATGACAATTTCACCCAGCTCGATTAACTTATTAGTTAGATGAGAACCAATAAAGCCTGCTCCACCAGTTATAAGAGTTGCCACGACAACAGTATAGTATTATTTTTGGATTTATTTCGATTCATTCATATTTATATACATTATTAAAAATTTATACTTAAAATTTGTATATAACTGTATCAAGTTGTTACGAGTAATTCATACTCTAAAAAACTTTTAACTTTAACAGTAAAAATATTAATTCATAACAAATAAATTAGTGGGCCCTGTCGGGATTGAACCGACGACCCACGGATTAAAAGTCCGTTGCTCTACCCACTGAGCTAAAGGCCCTAGGTAACAACATACACCACTTTTAGATCAGTTATCAAAATTAAATATTTTTGTACCAAGCAAGGGTATTTTTTAATAAATGATCTTAGATCGGAATATACTTATCGCATTTATTTTTGTACTTCGGTCATCTAATTATCAATAATTTTTTTATAACTAGTCCAGATTTTTTCAACCGTGTTAAATTCTAGTAATCTTCCATTTTCAATTAAAATTGCCTTAGTACAAAATTTCTTCATAAGTTCTTCATTATGCGAAGCCAAGACTAACGTGCTTGATTTGGATAACAGGCTCGTAAGTCTATTATTCGTCTTCTCTTGAAAACTTCTATCGGTTGTACCTATGCCCTCATCTACTAAAAGTACTTCTGATTCATACGCGGTCGCTAGCCCAACAATTACACGAGACAGCATGCCTGTTGAAAAAACTCTTAATGGACTCCCCCATTTATTACCTAGATCAGTAAATTGTTTTATATCTTCGATTGCTTTTTTAATTGATGACTTACTCTTTCCTAATAAAAGACCGCGAATAAAAATATTTTTTTCAGCAGTTGCTTCTAAATCTAAGCCAAATCCTGAATCAAACATTGTAGTAATTGATCCAGTTACGTCTACTTTTCCTGAATTAGGTTGATAAATGCCAGCTAAAATTCGCAGTAGAGTAGTTTTACCAGCACCATTTTGACCTACCAGACCAACACTCTCATTTTCATATACTGAAAAACTTATATTTTTTAGTGTGACTCCAAAATTTTTTGAAGTTGCATACTTATTTCCTAAAGACTTTAATCTATGTTGAAGATTTGGGTAAGTGAAATCTACATTTTCTAGATTAACTCTAAATGATTGACTTATATTCATATTAAAGGTACAATTTTTCTTGCCAGTTTATCTTCCAAAATTTTTGCTAAAAATAAAAAACATACTCCTAAAATAAAACAAATTAACAAATAAGACCATCTAGGGCTTGCTCCCAACAATGGTTCTCTTACGATAGTCACTAAATAAAAAAAAGGATTATAAATATACACCCAGGTATAATCTTTAAGTAAATCAATCGGGTACAGAACTGGAGTAATTAACGATAAAATCACAGTGATAGTAGGCATAACATGAACTAAGTCCTTTAAAATTACACCAATTATCGCTAAAATTCTAGACAAGTTTACACCTACAAAACAAACAATCGCTAAACTCAAGGGTAAATAAAAAATTCCTGGAATGAATTTATCTGAAAAAAGTACCTTAACAAATAAAACTACTATAAGTTGCATAGAAAATATAATCAATAATCGATTGGCCAATATCAGATGAAACAATAAGAATGGCACTCGAATATTGAGAATTATACCCTTAAATGAGGTAAATAGATTTATGCCCTCATTAAGGAAACTTTGAATTAAATTCCATGCAATCACCCCTGTTGCTAAAAAAGGTAAATAAGACTTTAAACCCATCTTAAAAATTGTAGAAAATACAACTGATACAGCTAAGCAGTACCCAGTAAAACTAATTAGTGGCCAAAGCATACCAATTTTAGACCATTTAAATCTACTTGATAATTCTTGTGTAGACATTGTAAAGCTTGTTTTTAAATAATTCAATTACGTCTCCTGTCCAGAATTACCCATTGTAATCATATATCAATTTAATCTAGTTTGGTGATATATACTACGAACTATTCGTAACTGGATTGGATGACTTATGTATAGGATAAAAATGTTTGCAGACGGAGCCAATTTGGAAGAAATGCGTATAAACAGAGGAAATCCTCTTGTATCAGGATTCACTACGAATCCTACACTAATGAGAAATAGTCAAATCTCAAATTACTTAGAATTTGCTAGTCTTGCGACCAAAATTGCAGAACCATTACCAATTTCTTTTGAAGTCTTTGCTGATGATTCAACTAACATGATATCTCAAGCCAAGAAATTATCCGCATTAGGAGAAAATATTTTTGTTAAATTACCGGTTACATTTACTAACGGTAAGTTGACTAATGATGTTGCCCAAAAATTAAATCAAGATGGCGTTAAATTGAATATCACAGCAATTATGACTATTGCACAGGTAAAAGGGTACTTAACTTCTTTAGATCCATCTATTTCAAATATCTTTTCGATTTTTGCAGGCAGGATTGCAGACACTGGTGTCGATCCAGCTCCTATAGTTAAGCACTGTAAAAACTTAATTATTGATTATCCAAATTGGAATATCCTTTGGGCTAGTCCAAGAGAAATCTTAAATCTTAGACAGGCAGAGAATGTTGGATGTGACATCATTACAATGACTCAAGATTTATGGAAGAAGTTACCTTTACAGGGGAAAGATTTAAATTTGTACTCAAAAGAGACTGTACTTATGTTTTATAATGATGCCATCAAAAGTAATTTTTATGTATAACTTTTTACCAAAATATTTAAACTCTCAAGATCTAATCAAGCTTGGTATTAAAGGTGTTGGAACAAATGTAGAGATTTCAGAACAATGTAATATAACTGGTCTTGAAAACATTGTAATAGGATCGAATGTACGAATTGATAGTAATAATATAATTCTTGCAAAACGAGGATATCTTTCTATTGGATCGAATGTGCATATTGAACCAGGTTCTTCAATAGTGGCTCATAGCGGAATTACAATTGGGGACTTCTGCACAATATCTCACGGAGTAAGACTTTTTACAGCGTCAGCTAATTATAATGGCGAATTTCTCACCAACATATTCCCTAATAGAAAATTTCAAAATCCAATTGTAGGACCAATTTCAATCAAAAATCATGTTATAATTGGAGGTAACAGTGTGGTAATGCCCAATTTAGTTATTAATGAGGGTGCAGCAATTGGTGCTTTGAGCTTTGTAAGACACTCTTTAGACGGATGGAAAATATACGGTGGAAATCCACTTCGAGTGATAAAGAATAGAGATACTACAATAAAAAATTTAGGCGAGGAACTTATAAATAATTCTACAGATTTCGATGTATAAATAATATAATATATGTCTATACAACGATACTTTGTCTTCCATTGTTTAGTCGTAAACAGATACTATCTCAATTGCTTCATTGATCAATTATTACCATCAATAATAAACTCAGATAATGATTGGTTTTTTAATAAATACAAATCAAGGTTTTTAATCTCAACCTCTCAAAATGATCTAAAAGTTTTTATAAATAGTAGAATCTTTCAATCATATAAGAATAAGATTGAATTTGACTTTCAGATAATTCCTGAAAAAATCTTGAGCGGTACAGATAAATATAGTGTTGCAAGGATGATGTCTAAAGCTCATTTTTATGCAGCAGATTACTGTATGAAATTAAACTGTTATGGATCATTCTTAAGCCCTGATATGGTCGTAAATTCAAGATTTTTAGAAGTAATTAATGAATCCATTGAGCGCGATGAAACAGCTTGCATTGCACCAGCATTTAGAGGCACTTACCTAGATAATTTCTTAAAGGAAAAAATCACTTACACCTCTCAAGCTCCCAATTTAGACTTGCTACCAGCTAGACTGCTTGTAAAAACCATGTTTGAAAATATGCATGTAGAGACGCAAACTTTTTATTTTAATTCACCAGAATTTTTACTTAATCAGAATTTCAACCAACCTACGGCTGTCCTTTATAAAAATAAAGATGGCTCTCAAATTTTAGGCTTTGGCATGTCGTGGTTTCTTTGTATGATCAATTTCTCCCAAATTCCAAGAATTAATAAGAAAAGAGCTTTAAATTCTCTTAAATTGCACACTATTGATGCCTTTTTTCTAGATAGGCTAATCAAAGGTGATCTATCAAATGTGCGCGTTATAAAAGACTCTAACGACATTTTTGTGTTGTCTTGGGATAAAGCCCCTATGGCAAAAAGTGTATCTATTGAATTTATAAAAGTTCAACAAACCAACTTTTTTAAGTTAGAGATGATTAAGTTAGGCCGAGCTTCTGGTATTTACGATATTACAAAGCTTAAACTATTTTTAATACCTTGGGTTTGGAATTCTGGTAATAGAGATTCATATATCAACTTCCATGATTACTCTATTCCAACAGAATTTTTTTCCGAATTTTTAGATAATCGCAAAATAAATACTTTAAAACAAGATTTTTTCATTGTATTGAATAATGTTTTTAAAATTTTAGGATACAAGTTTAAGCAATTAGGATACAAGTTTAAGCAATTAGGATACAAGTTTAAGCAATTCCGTTTTAATTCTATAGGTAAAAGATTGAAATTATCTCGTCAAATTCGAAGTTCCCAATATTTAGGCATGTATTCTTTTATTAATCAAGTAAAATCAAAATTGTTTAATTTTCTGTTTATTTTTCTCAAACTCAACTACTATATTTTTCTTAAGATATCTACCCCGTTTATAAAAAGTCTTAGTCCACTTAATCAGGCTAGGGGTGGATTTATTCATGCAATTTTAAGAATTTATACTACCAAAAATTCAATCGTACTTGCAAAAGCGATTTTACATAAGAGTTCGAGAAATTAGTTTTAGAGATTCATCTAAGCTAGAACAGATAAGATTTGGAATTGTGTCATTGGATGGTACTCCTGAAGATGTTCTGTCCCAGGAATAGTGCTTTTTAATCAAAATTGTTCTTAATTTTGCATTTATCCCAGCTTCTATATCGACCCATCGATCACCAATCATCCATCCTGATTCTGTTATATAATTATAACGAGCAAAAAATTCAAATACTAATCCTGGTTTTGGCTTACGACAATTACATTTATCATCTTCGCTATGCGGACAAACTAAGATTTCAGATATTCTTGGAATGTCTCTCATAAGTTTATTGTTAATCTGATTTACCATATCTAGTGACACCTTGTTTTTCGCAATGTCAGGTTGATTAGTTATAACAATTAGTAGGAAATTATCATGTAGTCCATCAATAGCTTTGTCTACATTACGAATTAATTGATATTCATCCAAACTTCTTGCTGCCCTAAGGCCGGCACAATCTTGCACAAGTTCCAATAAAACTCCATCTCTATCTAAAAATATTGGAACTTGAGAACGCAATTTCTACCAATTCCTTGTGTTTTTCCAATTAGTGTTTGAATTACTCTTGAGAAAATATCGACTTAATTTATAAATGGCACCTATTATAATGAATAACGGGTATATAAAAACAAATAAAATAAATCTAATCAAGTTCCCACTCTCTTCTATTAATTTTTGAATTTCTAATAGTTGAATCAGATTGCTCTGACTTAACTAATAAGAAATTTTCAATTGCTAATATATCCATATCTGTCTGCAAAAAGCAGTCTATTGCATTCTGAGGTGATTCTACAATCGGTTCTCCACGAACATTGAAACTTGTATTGATAAGAATTGGTACGTCAGTTAATGAATTAAACTTCGACAACAATCCGAAGATTGGGTTTAGCTCTGAAACTGTTTGAATTCTTGCGGATAAATCTACGTGGGTAACTGCTGGAATTTTGGAACGTGGCCTTGAAACCATTTCAGTTAGTAAACCAGATACAGGGAAGCTTGAATCATATTGAATTATAACTTCATCTTTAACTTGTGCTGTTATTAACATGTAGTCTGCCGAAACATTAGCTGGCCAATTAAACCATTCAGATACAAATTCTTGGAGAATAACTGGTGCAAAAGGTCTAAATGATTCTCTATTTTTAATTTTTAAATTTAGGTGTTTTTGCATATCTATGTTTCTTGGGTCTGCCAAAATACTTCTTGCACCTAAAGATCTGGGACCAAACTCCATTCTTCCCCTAAAAAATCCAACTACAAAACCATTAGTTAAGTGTCTAGCAATAATTTCATCTAATTCATTAAGGTCTGTATAAATAGTATATTTTAATTCATTATCGATCATTACTTGTTCGATATTTCTATTAGAGTATGATGTTCCTAGAAAAGCATTTTTCATTTTAAAATTATTTATTGAGTTAATAGGTTTAGTATTTTTTAATTTTGAATTTTTATGCAACATCAATGAACCTAGATAAGCTGCACCTAACGAACCACCTGCGTCGCCAGAGGCGGGTTGTATAAATAAACTACTCGGATGAACAATACTTGTTAAATGTGAGTTAGCCACACAATTGAGTGCGACTCCACCTGCTAAACATAAATTCTTTTCATGTGTGATATCCAGTGCATATTGGACCATGCGTTCCATAATAATATTTAGTATTTTCTGTATAGATGATGCGAGATCGCAATGACTCTTTTTGATAAATTCGCTAGGGTGTCGTGGGTTAATACCAAATAACTTAATCATATGACTTGAGTACATTCCATTAGCCCTTGTAAAATCAAAATATTTGAGGTTTAATTTAATTGATCCGTCATCAAAAATTTTTACAATTCTTTCTAATATTAAATCAACATAAATTGGGTCACCATATGGTGCCAAACCCATTAATTTGTATTCTCCTGAATTGACTTTGAAACCACAAAAAGCAGTAATTGTTGCATAAAGTAGTCCAATTGAATGAGGAAAATCTATTTGCTTTAGAATTTTGATTTCATCCTGGCTGCCTTTACTGATTGTAGTCGTTGCAAATTCACCAACTCCATCTACGGTTAGTATTGCAGATTCTTTAAAACCACTCGCATAAAAGGCGCTAGCTGCGTGCGATTTATGGTGGGGGAAATAAACGATAGGTGCTGATATACCTAATTTCTTAATTTTAGATTTTAATTTATATGACTCAAGACTATGCTCTTGAAATACAGTTTTGGCTTGCTTCCATCCCATTGGTGACTCTATGATCTGAGTCTTAACTAATCTAGAAAGTTTTCTTAAACTTTTTTCGTAATACGCCACCAAATCAATATCTTCTTCTGCCAATTCACTTAATTCTAATAATTTTTTAATTGACTGCAATGGAAAATTAGCGTCACCTTTTAATCTTGATAGTCGCTCTTCCTGGATTGCTCCCAAAATTCCATGTTCATTAATAAGGCTTGCGGCAGAGTCGTGATAATAACTTGATAAACCCAGAACATTACTCATAAAATTAAATTATTACCACATTGGATATCTAAAAGATTTCTTACTTTTTCTTTTTTTAAAAGAGAAAATCATTTTTATTTTATTTAATATATTTTTCATGACTTAAGTATACACCGAATCCTAAATTTACTGAAAAATCTCCATCTCCAGTAGAAATTCAAATAGTTGCTCGGCAATAACTAATTGTCCTTGATCGTTAAAATGGATGGGGTCTACAAATAATGTATCAATGTCCTCTTGAAACAAACTAGAACCATCAAAATACCGAAATTTTTTCGAACCAGTATCTTTCTCTAATTTAGTCATTACACTGTTGTACTCATGTATAAATAAATTAAAGTAGCTTTGAGCAAGCTCATATAAGTTTGGCATACGAGTATTAAATAGTTTAAGCCTCGCACTCTCAAAATCGGTAAGCTTTTTTCCATGACCCCAAAGAATACACGGCTGCAAACAATGCAAAAACTTTATGTCTCTTATTGAACATATTCCAGCTATACTTTGAATGTTATTAAGATGCCAATATATAGCTTCTTTTTTAACACTCCAAAGACTAGGATCATCCCAGATCATACCATGTGTGCCATGTGTTAATATGCGTGATTTTTTGTCAAATCTTTTTTTATAATACTGAATTTTTGAACCTAAGTTAGATCTACGCCACTTATCTATAATTACATCGCGACGTATTAATGTTCCGTCCCATGCCAAAACTGCAAACAAGTTGTCATCGAAGGATCGAGTAGTGTTTGGTAGCCATTTTCCTTTAGAAAATTTAGACCCCCAACAGGAGTGCGAAAAATCATTAAATCCATCAAATAACACGACGATGTCAGGATCATACTCAATAAGTTCTAAGCTAAATGCAGCCAGTGACTGTGCAGATGAATAGTCACCTACTGCACAATTCAATACTTCTACTTTTTTATTAGGAAAACTCACATCAAATTTTTTTTGTAAAAATGCTTGAATAGTAGTTTCCTTGGATGAAGCGCCCAACCCCATAGCTGCTGACCCACCAAGAAGTATAACCCTAACTGTGTCAGATTGCTTTGTAAGATTTACATAATTATTTTGGCCATAAAATCCATTTTGATTTGTACCTAGCCAACGAATATTCCAGATGGGGTCCTCATGAGAATTTTCAGGATAATTTCTTCCAAGTCTATGACCAAGTCTGGGATCACGAATATATCGTTGATTGATATCGCGGTATTTAAGACTTATACTCATTACATGTCCCCTCAAAAAACTTACTCTCTACAATAGTAATTGAAATGCGAATATCTGTAATAATACCAAATTTTAACCATGGATCCCGTATTGAAAAAGCAATTAGGTCAATTTTAGAACAAAAACCTACGCCTGTTGAAATAATCATTGTGGACGATTGCTCTACAGATAATAGTGTTTTGATTATCAAATCTCTACTACAGAAGTATGGCAACTTAACTTTGATCGAACTAGCACAGAATATAGGTGCAGTAAAAGCTGTTTCTTACGGCGTAAAAGTATCAAAAGGTGATTATCTTTTCTTTGCTGCAGCCGATGACTTTTTACTTTCAAATGCATTCACTGAAATTCTTAAGGCATACGTAAAATATCCCAATCAATCCTTTTACTGCGGAGAGGTGGAAATCAGACATGAAGGAAGTAAACGTAAATCATATAGACCTATAATTAGACCTTCTAATAAAATTGATTACATAGATTCGAAGAGATATAAGGCATTATTATCAGGAGGTGATAATTACATTCTAACTATGGCATCAGTTATAAACAAAGATATTTTTTTGGAATTCGGGGGCTTTGATACTAACTTTGGGGCAGCTGCAGATGCATTCTTTTGTAGAAAAATTGCGCTCAGCAAGGGATTTGTCTTTGTACCTTCAATATTGACTGTATGGAATGTGTCTTTGGGTGGCACTTCAAGAGATTTAATGCAAAATAAAGATGAATCAAGAAATATACTTGAACTTATTACTAATAAAATTAAAACTGATTCTATATTCCCTGTTGATTATTCAAGGAATTTTAAAAAACGTTGGTTATTTGGATGCGCCCGAATTAATTATGAAATTAAATGGCCTTCACTAGAAAATAACTTTTGGATGTTCAGTTTAAATCTTTGGCATAGAACTTTATTTAGAGCGCTTTTGTTCAAGTGGTCATTAGGAAAATATCTGTATTTATTTTATATTTATATGAAATTTAGACCATATTCTTTTATTCCAGTTATTTATACTTTTTTAAGACGAATATTAACTTAAATCAGGTGAGACTTTCCCACTTTGGTGAACTTGGGCTCAGTATTGGATGACAAACCAACAAGTGCCAAATTAATGCTTGAAACCCCTCTACTTGCATAGTTACACTTTCCTCATTCACTGTAGGTATTAATATTGAAGAAGTTGCTACAGTTCTTAAGAATCCACCATCTCTTCCCACAATACCCATGATTGAGGCTCCTACGTTTAGTGCATACTTTGATGCCTCAACAAGATTTTCAGATATTTTCTTTTCAATATTGCCACCACCAACCGACATTACGAATAAACCATCTTGATCATTTAAATTAGAAATTTTTAACCAGTCCGTATAAGCACTTGCCCAGCTATTGTCATTTATCCTAGCCGTCAATTCCGACACATTATCACTAATAGAATAACACTCTAGCCCAACTATTTTTCTAAAGTCAGCTGCTGCATGAGATGAATGACCCGCACCTCCTCCGCTCCCAGCAAAAAAAATACGCCCTTTTCTTAACTTAATTTCATGTATAGTTTTAGCAACGTTCTCAATTTCATTTATAGAAATAGACTCTATAATTCGTATTGAATTTTCTAAGAAGTTTTTTGAGTACCCAGAGTGCATTTTTACCACCAAAATTTCCTTTAGATCCTATCCCGCTACGATACACCATTAAAATGATTTTTGAGGTATGCTTTATTAATAGTTTTACTAGTAAAAATTCAAATTAAGGACAGTTAGATTGTGAAAGATAATAACTTACTTTCAACATGGCCGAAATGGCCTAGTTACGGTGCCCGGGAACTAGATTCTGTAGTAAGGGTAATTAAATCTAATCAACTTTTTGCCGCACACGAAGTGAAAATGTTTGAGCAAGATTTTGCAAATTATCAGGCAAGTAATCACGCAATTGGTATCGGTAATGCAACGCAAGGACTGCACCTGGCTCTAGCTGCACTAGATATTGGCGAAGGAGACGAAGTAATTGTTACAACCTGTTCATGGATTTCAACTGCTTCCTGTATTCTTATGCAAAATGCGATTCCAGTATTCGTAGATATAACCTCCTCAAATTTTGGCATTGACCCTGAGTTAATTCAGACAGCTATCACAAAAAATACTAAAGCAATTATAGTCACACATATTTTGGGATACGCTTCAGATATTGAAAAAATTAAACATATAGCAGAAAAAAATAATCTTTATCTAATTGAAGATGCCTCTCACGCAGCAGGTGCTGAAGTAAACGGAAAAAAACTAGGTACATATGGTGATTTAGGAGTCTTTAGTTTGCAGCAAAGAAAAGCAATTTCAACGGGTGATGGGGGAGTAATTTGCACAGATAACCCAATTCTCGCAGATAAATTAATAAAATTACGATCATTTGGACATCAAGATCTAAGTTATAACTACCGTATGTCAGAGTTTTCAGGAGCTCTTGGGCGAGTTGGGTTAGAAAAGCTAGATGAAGATAATAGTTTAAGAATAAGGAGTGCAAATTTTCTGGCAAGCTACTTTGCAAATCATGATTGGATAAAAGTTAGATTAGGTCCAAAAAATGAAAAAACTGTTTACTATGCAATTGCAATTGACCTTAATATCTCTGATGATAAGTCAGATGAAATTCTAAATTACTTTTTACAAATTAGTGTTCCAATGCGAAAACTATTTGCACCACTTAATCGCCATCCTCATTTTGCACCTCACCCCGTGCCTAAGCGTGGTCAACCATGGAATAATAAAAATTACGAAGGGGCAATGAAGGGGATAGATTACTCTCGACTTAAATTTCCTGTTGCATATGAATACTGCTACGGAAGGGTTTTAGAGCTATATGCTCACCCAGGTACCACAGAATCACAACTTGAAGCGTTTGGTCAAAGTTTGGAAAGCCTTTATAAAAAAATTTCAATAAATAATCTTCGCCCAGGCTGGAATAAATAGGTGGCAGATAAATTTCAATCATTCTATGATGATGATTCTATGTTGAAAATGGCTCGAAATCATATTTCTTTATTTAAAAAAGTTGTCAGTAAAGATTTTCTGAAAAATTTAGAACGGGTCGAGAGTTACACGATGATCTCCATTGAAAGACTTTATGATTTATATTTAACAGTCAATTATTTGAATTCAGCGGATATTGAGGGAGATTTTATGGAAATTGGAACTTGGAAAGGAGGAGCCTTAGGAATGGCTTTATTATCTGATAAAACTAATACGCGAAATGTGATTGGATTTGATACCTTTGAAGGCCACAATAAACCTGGCGAAGACGAATTTGATGTACGTGGACAAAATATGCAAAAAAGATGGGAAGAAAACAATGCAAGTGGACTAAAGTGGGCGCAGGCTGATTTTACCGCTTGTAAAGCTTTCTTAGAAGAATTAAGTTCTAATAGCCCAAATAGGGTAAATCTAATTAAAGGAGATATTAAGTTAACTTCGGAAAATTTCATCCCTAGAAAGTTAGCTATCTTGAGAATCGACTGTGATTGGTATCCTGAATCTTTAGTATCCTTAAAAGTATTTTGGCCAAATCTAGTATCTGGTGGATTTTTAATATTGGACGATTATGGTCATCACTCTGGTCAGAAAAAAGCTTTTGAAGAGTACTTTAAAAATCAACCCCAGAAAATAACTCACGTGGACTACTCTTGTATAACAATTCAAAAAAAATAATCATAATTTCTATCTTGTCTACCTTAATTCTACTTATATTACTATCACCAATACCAATAAAAAAGAAAATGGAATATCTTTTAGCAAATAACAAAGAATTTAATACTATGGTATTCTATTCATCACATTTAGAATCGTCCCCCAATAAAGAAATTTCATTTCGTTTGTACAAAGAAAATGGAAACTTGGTTCACAAAGCTGACATTAAGTTGAACAACTTAGGTATGTTTCCACCAAAAATTGAGAAGACTAGTAATGATACATTAAAAATAGTTGTGTTGGGTGGAGAACAGACTGCGTCCTCTACTGTTAATCAATCATGGCCAGAGCTATTACAGAAAAAGTTTCTAGATGAAGGTAATGTTCAGATATTTAATTGCGCATGGCCTGATGCCGGGCCAGTTCACTACTTAGATATATTCGATGGAAGAAAAAATTTAATTACAAATTTTCCAAAATGTGGAGAATTTAAACCAGATTTAGTGATTGTAAACTTTATAGAAACTGATTTTTATAGAGTTAGTGAGACAGGTGCGGTTGAATTAAAATATAAAGGCAAAAAAGTTGGAATTTCAAATAAAAATTTTAGTGTTAATGGATTTACTGGTAATTTTGCTAGAGTCGAAGGGACCGAACCTACTAGTCTTTCAAATCCTAACGCAATCCCTATCCGTCCATTTGCCTTCCTGGCACCGCGTGAATTAATTGATGATTCAATAAAAGTCTCTGAATTACAAAATTTCATTACAAAAGAGTTCGTAGAAGGGTTCAGCCCAAATATTTTTCAGAAAATACTTTTTGTATTCTTGGGTATAGATCTACCTCATTACTCAAATTTTAAATCAGACCAAACTTTGATGACAAAAGTAATGAATAAAATTAATCAATTAGGAAACAAATATTCAAATTTAGGAGTCCTTAGAAACTTTGACAGTATAAAATCAAATAGTGGGCTCCAAAGTCAAGAAACTGTTCAAAAAGCAAAACCGCTTTTTGATAAACTTTTTAAACTCCACGAAAATATGCTAATTCTAGAAAGCTTTAATTTATCTAATTATTATAGTAATTGTAATTTACCGCTTGCCACAAAACTCAAAGAATACTTGGATTTTGAGTCAATAAATATGTGTAAAGAATTTCAGAAAAAAGATTTAAACATAAAGAAAGTTTTTTTAACAGATTTTATGCCTGAAAAATTCTCAGAATTTGGCATGGGGATTTACGCGGATATTGTGTACAAAAAACTGCAGGTTATTTTAGAATCAAACTAAGCCCTAACCTTCACCAGATATCACAGTATCTATAGATCCGCCTTTGCTTGAGATAAAATCATCTAGGGAAGCCTTAGTCAGCCCCATTTTCTCTAATTCTTTTAAGTCATTCACTCTGCAACTGAAATCAGGAATAACTCCGAAATTCATCGTCATATTTACCTTTAACGTTTTCTCGAATTGTACACCAATAAACATTAAATTTGCTCTAAAAATACGATCTTTATTTGAATTTTCTACGAATGAATTTTTCCAACAACTTGAATACTCAAAAGGAAGCACTATTAAAGAAATTCCGTTAGATTTGGCTCGAACAGAAATACCATTCTGAATTCTATTGATATTTACATAAGTTGGTTTCACAAATTTTTTCTTTGCGATAGTATTTTTATGAACAATAATTGTATCGTGTGGTCGAAAATATTTTTTTGATAATTTTGATAATATATCGTTTACTGAACTCGCCTCAATTATTTCTGTAGGAGAAAATTGTCCTAAATTAGAATCGCTAAGCTCAATTAGAACTTCATTGTTATCTAATTCTAAATAATTATAAGAATTAGATAAATTATTATCTAATGATTAAATTTTTGTTAAAATATTTTTTTCCACTAAAATATACTTTACCCCAATAAATTCAAGCCAATCTAAATTATTCGAATTAACATAACGAAAATCTACACGTTCCTTCACTAATGGTGAATTATTTAATGCAGACCTATGAAATAAAATCGAAGCTACTGTGCTTGCTCTATTGTCTTCTGCCGCTACTGGTATATCTTTGAATATTGGTCCAGCGTAAATCCTATCGTTTCCATACTTCAAAAAATTTTTTGCGCCATTGCGATTCACTAACTCAAATGTATTCAACTTATAGCTTTCCTTACTTAAATCTATAAGGTTATGAAATCTTCCATTAAACTTATCATTCAATTTGAATTGTAATTTATTTTCGAGATGAAGAACTAGTGGATCGCTTGAATTGGATTGATATCCAAAACCTGAAGGAATAAGAGAATTACTCTGATAAATTAAAGACAGTGATATCACAACAAAAAAAGAGCTCTTAAGGATTTTGTAATTAAATATTTTCACTTTTGTTATGAAATGATTAAGTACAATGAGAGTACATATTAAATAACAGAATAATATTTGAGCAGCATAGATAGCTCCCATGGATGGAAAAACAAAAAAAATAAAAGTAATTAACGTGTAAAGTGCAATTAACTTATATTTACGTAAAACTTTGACTGAAACGATACAAATACTTGAAATCAAACTTATAAGACTAAAAAATGGACTCCAATAAGTACCTAATTTCATCCATAAATTTTCAATTGATAAAGGGTAGAAAAACGCCAGTGGATTCAAACTTGTTGACAGTGTGTAATTACCGGTAGAAATCCAATATTTACTAGATCTCCATAGGAGCAAAAAAATTAAAATAAACTGCAATCCTAAAAATATATAAAATTTTAAATTACGGCTTGTAACTATGGTAGTGGAAATAATAAATAACACTAATGCAGGTAAAAGCCAAGGAAATTGTGCCGGTGTTACTGCATATATGTATAACCAAAGAAATAAAACTAGTACTAAAAGAATTATGCTTTTTTTTGTATGTTGTGCTAATAATTTGATGTACACTGCGAAGAAAATACATGTCACGTACATGCCTGTGTTAAAATACGAAAATTGCCACCAGTAGATGTCAGAAATTATTGGAATTCCAAAAAATGGCAACGTGATTATAACAAATACGAAAGCGGTTATTGTTGATAGTAGAGGCAAATTTGAAATAGTACTCATTAAAAAATACACTGCAAAATAAAATATAATTGATAATATTAAATAATAAGATGAAGCAAAGTGGTTTTGAAAAATGTTTGCAATTTTAAATTCAGGAATTAAATTAAAATTTTGTGGATACTGAATATTACCAAATGATGAATTAAGACTTGGGCCAATAAGAGTATTATTATTCAAAGACTCTCGAGAATTTGAAATCACACTTGAGCTATCCCAAGAGAAAAAAACTTGCTACTTGAGTTTGAGGGTTGACGATAAACTCAAAACTACTACTACAGGTAAAACTTGAATAAATTGTCTATGAGAATTCAATGATTGGACCCATAATTTTTGTATTTTATGCAACACTCATGTAGCATAACTCACATGACTATTGATTTTTAGGGCGTGAGACCAAATTGATTAAAAAAATCCTTGTTACTGGTGGTGGGGGTTATTGTGGGGCTAGATTAGTTCCACAACTTCTTGAATCATCATACGCAGTAACTGTTTTAGATAAATTTTGGTTTCAATCTGAGAAATTATTTAAAGCGCATGAAAATCTTAAATTAGTTAAAGGGGATATTCGTGATTCTGATTTACTTAATAAAAGTTTGTGGGACCAAGATTGTGTCGTTCACTTAGCTTGTATTTCTAATGATGCAAGTTTTGAATTAGACGAACAATTATCAACCTCTATCAATCTCGATGCTTTTGGGCCTTTAGTAGAGGCTTCGAAAAATGCAGGGGTAAAAAAGTTTATTTATGCATCTTCTAGTTCTGTTTATGGTGTTTCAGACAAAGAAAATGTGACGGAAGATCATCCACTTGTTCCTTTGACCTTATATAATAAATTTAAAGGTATGTGCGAGCCGATTTTGACAAGTTTTACCGACAGTAATTTTACAGGGGTAATTTTTAGGCCTGCAACTGTTTGTGGATATTCTCCCCGCCAAAGATTGGATCTCTCTGTTAATATTTTAACTAATCTTGCCGTGAATACAGGAAAAATCACAGTATTTGGTGGCTCGCAAATGCGACCAAATTTACATATTCAAGATTATTGCGATGTTGTCAAATTGTTTATAGAAAGTGATCCATCCATAATTCAGAACAAAATCTACAATGTTGGAAATCAAAATATGACAATTTCTGAACTAGCGGTCTTGGTTAAAAGGATTGTTGAGGAAGAATTTAACTTAGAAAGTATTGAAATATTGACGTCAAGCTCAGATGATAATAGGTCGTATCATATTGATTCTACTAAAATTAAGAATGAACTTGGTTTTACGCCTAAATACTCAATCGAAGACGCTGTGAGAGAACTATGTCATGCATTTAAAACAGGACTTTTACCAAACTCTTTGTCAGATGCTAATTATTTTAATGTTAAGAAATTAAAATTAATTCGGGCTCAATAATTGACAATGAAAAATACTGCCTTGGTTACAGGTGGCTGTGGATTCATTGGTAGCCATTTAGTAGATTTGTTGATTGAAAATGGTTATAAGGTGCGTGTTATTGATAATCTGTCTAACGGTAATCTAAATAACTTAATTCAGCACGAAACGAATCATAATTTGGAATTTATAGAAGTAGACATTCGTAATCTAAATATAAAAACTAATTTTTTTAAGGGTATTAATATTGTTTTTCACTTGGCAGGTATCGGAGATATAGTTCCTTCTATAGAGCACCCCCAACAGTATATGGATATCAATGTGCAGGGAACAGTAAATGTTTTGGAAAACAGTAGAAATGCAAATGTTAAGAGATTTGTATATGCATCCTCCTCCTCGTGCTATGGTTTAACTTCGGGAATTACAGATGAGAATCATCCTATTAATCCACAATATCCATATGCCTTGTCTAAAAATTTAGGAGAAACCGTTGCGTTTCATTGGGGTAATGTATATAATTTGAATGTCAATTCAATTTGTATTTTTAATGCCTATGGTCTTCGAGTAAAAACTCAGGGAGCCTACGGTGCAGTTTTTGGAGTTTTTTTGAAGCAAAAATTAGCTCAACGTCCACTTACAATAGTTGGTAATGGACTACAAACTAGGGACTTCGTTCATGTTAAAGATGTCGCACGAGCATTTTATCTAGCTGGAAATACAAAAGTTAATGGAGAAAGATTTAATATCGGATCTGGAAAACCTATAGCTATCTTAGAGTTGGCAAAAATGCTAGGTGGCCCAATTTCATTTATTCCATCTAGGCCTGGAGAACCTACGACTACACACGCAAATATCAGAAAGGCAAAAGAAATTCTGGGTTGGATCCCTGAAATAGACTTTAAAAGTGGTGTAAAAGAAATGGTCGATAATATTGATTCGTGGTCAGACGCACCACTATGGGATCCAAATTCAATTGCTCAAGCAACAAAAACTTGGTTTAAATACTTGGATAAAAAATGAAATTCGAATTAAGCGAACGTTATAAATCTAAAATTCTTAAGAGTTTAGATTTATCTAAAATTATTGGCAATATATCTAGATCTGATACTGTGGTTTTGTGTCATGGAGTATTTGATATAGTTCATCCGGGTCACATTCGTCATTTACTATATGCAAAGAGTAAGGCCAAAAAATTAATAGTAAGTTTGACAGCTGATAAACATATCAACAAAGGAGTATATAGACCGCACATACCAGAAGAACTTAGAGCATTAAATTTGGCAGCCTTAGAATTTGTGGACTATGTAATTATTGATGAAAATAGTACTCCTTTGGAAAACTTAAAAATTCTACAACCAAATTTGTATGTTAAAGGCTTTGAATATAATATTGAGAATCGGCTAAATGAAAAAACACTTGAGGAAATTGAAGTAATGAAAACTATTGGTGGAGAAGTAATTTTCTCTCCAGGGGATTTTACTGCGAGTTCAAGCCAATATATACTTCATTCTCCACCAAATCTTAGAGTTGAAAAATTAATATTACTTATGCAGAGAGCGGGTATTAGTTTTTCTGATTTAATCAACACATTAAATGATATTAGCAATATTACGGTACATGTGGTCGGTGACATCATTATGGATAGTTACACTCGCTGCACAATGATTGGTGGTCAGACAAAAACTCCTACTATGAGTGTAAAGTTTGAATCTAAGACTGATATTTTAGGCGGAGCTGGAATTGTAGCTGCACATCTTAAGTCGGCAGGTGCAAAAGTGAAATTAACTTCAATTATTGGTGATGATGAGTTAGGGAATGAAGCACTGAGGCAAATAGCCAAACATAAAATTGAACCTGACATAATAATTGATAATGATAAGCCAACGACAACTAAAAATGCCATAATTGTAGGTGATTACCGACTTCTTAAAGTTGATACTCTAGATAATCGCCCAATTTCAATTAAGCAGCAAGATTTAATTATGGAGTCTATTAATAAATCAAAGTCACAAATTTATATTTTCAGTGACTTTAGGCATGGTATTTTTAATAAACAATCAATTAATAACTTAATTAAGGCGATTCCTGATGGTGCGATGCGTGTTGCAGACAGCCAAGTTGCAAGCAGATGGGGAAATATTTTAGATTTTAAGGGTTTCGACTTAATTACTCCAAATGAACGAGAAGCGCGGTTTTCTCTTGGTGATCAAGATTCTGGCATCAGAACCTTGGCTTCTGATATTTATCATGCTAGCAAGTCAAAAAATTTGATTATGAAACTTGGAGATAAGGGAATAATCAGTTATCTAGATTCGGAAGCTGAAACTCTCGATAGTTACTTTATTATGGATAGTTTTGCTGACCAGTGTATAGACCCAGTTGGTGCAGGTGATGCTCTTTTAGCATATGCTTGTCTTTCATTAAAGGTGTCGAACAACTTGATTATAGCAAGCATATTAGGAAATTTAGCAGCGGCATGTGAATGTGAAACTGATCAAAATTCCCCTGTAACGCCTTCAGAAATTTTAAAGAAAATCGAAAATATAGAGCGTAATGTAAATCGCAACTAATTCATGAAAACTATAGTTGTGGGGTTAGGAACTCAAGGATCAAAAAGAATAACTATGTTAGGAAATGATTTAGTTGGTACCGTTGATCCATTAAATGTACAAGCAGACTATAAAAAAATTGAAGATGTTCCAGTAAATCTTTATGATGCAGTAGTTGTTGCATGTCCGGATAACGTGAAGCAACAAGTAATAAACTATGCGCTAGATAATTCTAAGCATGTATTATGTGAAAAACCTCTAACGTTAGACTCTTTACAAGAGTTTCGTAAATTACAAGATTTCTTGAATACGAATCGATTAATTATGTACACAGCTTACAATCACCGGTTTGATTCTGGAATTATGAGATTAAAAAAAGAACTAGACTTAGGGACGATAGGTTCAGTTTATTTTATTTCACTATATTATGGAAATGGTACTGCACAATCAATTAAGCAATCCAATTGGCGTGAGAATTATCTAAATGTTATAAGTGACCTTGGCTCACACTTATTTGACTTATTAGATTTTTTCATACCAAGGTACAAGTGTAATTTTGAATATGTAAGTCCGAGCACTTTTGAAAATGTAAATTATGATCATGCAATTCTAGTTTCAGATAAACAAGAACCTAAGGTTTTAATTGAAGCAACTTATTGTTCTTGGAAAAACACTTTTCGTTGCGACATAATTGGAGAACTTGGCTCTATACATTTAGATGGTTTAACTAAATGGGGCGAGTCATATTATACACAAAGAACTCGAGTTTTCCCTTCTGGATTGCCAAAAGAGGTAATTGAGAAATTCCCTAAAGGGGATGACACTTGGAATAAAGAGTATGAACACTTTAAGAATAAGGTAGAAAACTTTGAAGAAAATAATCTAGAAAAAGATGCAAATATGTTTACATTGTTCAGCAGGTATAAAAATGGAAGATAGTAATTTGAAAGTTGCCATAGTTGGCATGAGTCATTTAGGGCTGGTTACAACTGCCGCTTTAGCATCTAAAAACATAAAAGTTCATGCATTTGATACTGACGAAATATTAATAACGTCATTACTAAGCTTAGATATCGGAATCGAGGAGCCACGATTAAAAAGTTTTCTTTCACTACATAAAGACTTTATTACCTTCTCTCATAATTTTGCATTATTAAGTGAATTTAATGTTGTATTAGTGACGCAGGATGTCGATACAAATGATTCAAATTTGAGTGATTTATCAAAGATAAATAAAATTTTAGATCTCATTAATAAAAATATATCTAGAAAAAGTTGTTTGGTGATTCTTAGTCAAATTCCTCCTGGATTCTCCAGAGATGTTTCAGCTCGTATAAAATGTCCATTGGTTTATCAGGTTGAGACTTTAGTTTTCGGTTCGGCAATTCAAAGAGCCACTAATCCTGAACGTTTTATTCTTGGTCTTGCCGATAGAAATCAAGAATTGAATAAAGATTACTTAAGTGTGTTAGAGATATTTAATTGCCCAATATTAATAATGGAGTATGAGTCTGCAGAATTAACTAAAATTTCTATAAATGCATATCTTGCTTCAAGCGTAACTGTCACAAATCTTTTGGCAAAGAAGTGTGAAGAAATCGGTGCAGATTGGGATCAAATTATTCCTGCTCTACAACTAGACAAGCGTATAGGAAAGTATGCGTATTTGAATCCTGGATTGGGGATTTCGGGTGGAAACATAGAGAGAGACTTAATTACAATTAAAGAAATAGGTGAAAAATCATCAATTGAAAATACTTTAATAAATAAGATTATAGATTTCAATGACGACAGAAAGATTTGGCCACAAAAAATTTTGGAGTCGATTTACCTTACCAATCAAATTTCAGACTTTAAAGTCTGTATTTTTGGAGTCTCCTATAAAAAGAATACAAATTCAGTCAAAAATTCACCAGCTTTAAAATTGGTACAGGCGCTTAATTCAAAATATGAAATAACTTTATCTGACCCAATTATTAAAAAACTACTTGTGGGTGAATCTTATATACAGGTTTGCTCTGATCCTTTAGTTGCCGTAAAAGATGCTGATGCTTTAGTTATTTTAACAGATTGGGATGAGTATAAAAATTTCAATGGCAAAGATATTCTTAAACTCATGCGAGGTAATTTAATTATAGATCCTTATAAGGTTATCTCTAGAAATAATCGACATGGTATGCAATACTTTACTTTGGGTGTTAGAAATCCAAAAAATATATTTGAACTAACCTAATGACCAACATACTAATTATTGGAGCTAATGGCTTTATTGGAAATGCAATTTCTTATGAATTGCACAAAAATTTTCAAATTCATTTAACTAAATTAGGACGCGATCAACTAGACTTAAGCACTGATAAAATTTTATCACCGTTGCAGCCTCTTCAATTTGATGTAATTGTGTTCGCAGCAGCTCGAGCACCTGCAAAAAATTTTCATGATTATTTAATTAATTTGAAAATAGTAAATAATTTTATTGCATTAGTAAAGGAATTTAATTTTAAATATATTTTAAATATAAGTTCTGACGCTGTATATCCCGACACTAAGGTCCCAATTACAGAAGATTTATGTCCAAGACCCAATACATTTCATGGGCTTATGCATTTTTCTCGAGAATTGATGTTAGATGCTAGTTTTCCTAATAAAGTGGGTCATCTACGATCAACCTTAGTTTATGGTCTAAACGACCCTCATAATGGGTATGGGCCAAACAAATTTTTGAGACTGGCTTTAAAAAACTTACCTATAACAATTAATGGTAAAGGCGAAGAATTGAGAGATCACATTTATATTGATGATATTGCTAAAATTGCATGTGTAATGATTGATAAAAGTTATTTAGGTCCACTTAATGCAGCATCAGGTTTACCTATAACTTTTGCAGAGATTGGAAATATTATTAAAAAGTTAGTTCCAGATTGTACAATTCAATATGTTAGAAGAGAATCGCCGATACCTCATGATGGAGTTAGAATTTTTAATATCTCAAAATTGTATGAACTGTATCCTGAATACAATCCTCAAAATTTACTGGCTAATTTATCTGGCCTACTGGATGGGAGCTAGATGAATGAAATAAACCTACTCAAATCTTTGCCCAAGCCTAAACGAAATATATTTGAAAGATCTAATCTAAAAAGTACTAAAGTCATTGAAATTTCTAAAAAATTTGGTTTTGAATATTTTGATGGCCCAAGAGAATTTGGATATGGTGGTTACAAATATGACGGACGATGGCGAGCCGTAGCTAAAGATCTAATTGATTACTATCAGTTAACACAGGGGATGAAAGTTCTGGACATTGGTTGTGCAAAAGGGTTTTTAGTTAAAGATCTAATGATTGAATGCCCAGGACTAGAAGTGTTTGGCGTTGATATCTCCGAATACGCAATTCTTAATTGTGAACCCGAATTAGTTGGGAGGCTAAACTTTGGAAATGCAAAAAAACTATTGTTTCCAAACAATTCTTTTGACCTTGTGCTCTCAATAAATACTATTCATAATTTATCAAGATCAGAAGCAGGTAAAGCTCTTACTGAAATACAAAGAATTTCTAAAGGGAAGTCATTTGTAGTTGTGGATAGTTACTATACTCCTGCTCAAAAGAAAAAATTTGAATCTTGGGTTCTCACAGCTGAATATCATGACTATCCAGAGGAATGGATTAAGCTTTTTAAAGAATCTGGGTATACTGGTGACTATTTCTGGACCGTAGTTGAATAAGGAGACACTTGAGTAAGAAATACTTGATTCTTGGTGGGGGGGGTAGTTTTGGAATTCACACAGCACTTTACCTATTAAATAATGCCGGGCCTAAAAAAGTAATTGGTGTAGGAAGAAATCCGTTAAGAAGTGAACCGTTTTCTCTTGGAATCGAGCGCAAGCCTGGTTATGAATATCACTCTCGTCATTTAACTTACGAATTGGATTTATTGTTTGAAATTTTAGATAGAGAAAAACCTGAAATTATAATTAATTTTGCAGCTCAAGGAGAAGGTGCGGTTTCTTGGAGAAACTCATGGAGATTCTTTGAAACTAACTCGATGGCACTGTCGAAATTTGTTGAAGAGTTAATGAAAAGAGACTGGTTAGAAAGATTTATACAAATTGGTACTTCAGAAATGTACGGATCTGTAAATTATCCAGTTACTGAATTGGAGCCTATAAAACCTTCAAGTCCTTATGCCGCTTCTAAAGTTGCATTTGATATGTATCTGGAATCTGTGCATAAAAATTTGGGTTTCCCAATGAATATCGTTAGACCATCTAATGCCTATTGCCCAGGTCAACTTCTTCATCGTATAATTCCTAAAACAGTTTGGTGCTGCTTAACTGGAAATAAGTTACCTTTACATGGCGGTGGAAGTGCCGAAAAGTCATACATACACGCTCGAGACTTAGCTAGAGCAATTCATTTAGTATCAATGAGCGCTCCCCTCGGAGAAATATACAATGCAGGTTCAAAAACTCCTGTATCAATTAAAGAAGTCGTAAATCTAACTGCACGAACTATGGGTAAAGATTTAGAGCAAGTATGTGAGATTTCTCAAGATAGACTTGGTCAAGATAGTCGTTATTGGCTAGATTCAAGCAAAATACTTAAAGATCTTGGATGGGAACCTGAAATAAATTGGGAAGAGGGACTAGGTGAAATGTCATTTTGGGGTCAAAAGTATTTTAATGACATCAAGAATTTACCCACCAGTTATGTATTGAGAGCGTAAATGCTAGATATCAAAACAAATCTTAGTCACAAATCTGAAGTGCGTTGCAAATTATGGCGTAAAAAAATTTTAGAGATTTCTCAAAAGGTTCAAGCGCTTCACATAGCTCCAGCGTTTTCTTGTGTTGAGATTACTGACACCATATATTTTGATTTGTTGAAAATCGAAAATGGAAAGTTTTCAGATATCTTCATAATGTCTAAGGGGCATGGGTGTCTAATTCAATACGTGATTCTAAATGCGCTTAATATATTATCTGACCATGAACTAAGCATGTACTGCAAGCCACAAGGAATCCTTGGTGCGCACCCAGATTTTGGAGTACCTGGAATTCATGCTTCTACTGGATCGCTTGGGCATGGTCTAGGTATAGCGGTGGGGCAGGCTTTGGGTGAAAAAATGAAATCTTCAAGTACCAAAGTTTATTGTTTGATCTCGGATGGTGAACTTCAAGAAGGCTCCACGTGGGAAGCTTTGATGATGGCAGCCAATCTTAGGATCGATAATTTGATTGTGTTAATAGATTTGAATGACTTTGGTGGGCTTGAAAGAATGAGTTTAGGACATCCAAGTTTTTATCCCATAAAAGATAAACTTGAATCGTTTGGCTGGGAAACATTTGAAGTTGATGGTCATAATCCTAAAGACATTTTAGAAAAACTCTCCAATAGAGCTAATAACTTACCAACTGTATTAATATGCAAAACCGTAAAAGGTAAGGGTGTCAGTTTTATGGAAAATGTCCCAATTTGGCATTATCGATCTCCCACTTTAAGCGAATACACGGCAGCAATTACAGAGATTGATTCTATAAATGCGTAACAAATTTGCAGAAATTTTTTATGACATGGCTAAAGTTGATTCAAAACTTGTATTAATCGTAGCTGATATCTCGCCCGCAGGTTCCATAGAAATGTTTCGCAAGAATTATCCCAGTAGATTTATTAATACCGGAGTGTCCGAGCAAATTATGATTGGTATGAGTGCAGGATTGGCACAGAGGGGGTGGCGCCCTTTTGTTTACACTATAGCAACTTTTGCTCTATATCGACCATTCGAGTTTATTAGAGATGATTTATGCTATCAAAATTTACCAGTGACAATTGTTGGAATTGGTGGGGGAAGAAGTTATACAACACTAGGTGCGACACATCATGCTCAAGAAGATATTGGTCTAGCTACTCTAATTCCTAATCTAAAAATAATTGCACCATGTGATCCAAAAGAAGTTGAAGAGGCAACTAAGTGGTGTGCAAAAGAAAATGAGAATGGGCCAGTTTACCTACGACTAGGTAAATCTGGTGAACCAGATCTTACAAAAAACGCTATCGAAATTTGGAAATTTGGAAAAATGAGAATGATATCTTCGGGAGAAGATATGGCATTGATTACATACGGAGCAATAGCAAAAACTTCAGTTGAGGTTGTAAATAATTTAAAAGTAAATGGGATCAATACAGATTTATATTTTGTTTCAACTTTGAAGCCATTCGATGATACTAGATTAATTGAAATCTTTAAAAAGCACCAAAAAATAGTTATTATCGAGGAGCACGTGGAATTTGGTGGACTTGCTACACAAGTTCAGATACTAGCTCAGAAATATAAATGGCTTGGAAGTCTGAAAATCTTCAATTTGCCTAATGAGTTTTCACATTCCTATTCTGACCCAATTGACTTTTATAAAAATTTAAATTTAGACGCAAAGTCAATTACACAAAAAATTATTTCATAGTTGAGTCAAACTCATAACTATCTTCTAATCGACAAGTCTGATTACTAAATGGTCCGTGCTTAAACTTTATAGTTGTATCTAGTTTTTTATTAAACATTAGAGCAAGGAACAAGCCATTAATTTTTAGTAGCTTAGTCTCAGAATTACTTCGATTATTCTCTATTATCCAACAATTTGAAAATTCGATTGGAGTGACAAGCACAGATTTTTTGCTTGTCCCCCCCACTTCCGCTGAAGCTAAAAATCTATATCCGCCCTTAATTGGTATAATTTTACTACGAGCAATGGCGGCTAACGTTTGATGATCTGAAGAAAAACTATAAGCTGTGTTAATATTTAATGCAGAAGAATTAATTTGTTCCACTAGCTCTTTGAAAGAATTTATTTTTTCAATCTTTAGGGGTCCATAGCCCTTCAAGTTTGAGTCCTTTACTTGATAAATAAAGACTTTACTGTGACCACTTTTAATTTCAGCTAATAAAGGCAGAAAATCGATTTTGTAATCTGAGTAAACCTTAGTAATGCCAAGAATTCTATACACTGGAATGTTGATTTTTTGATTTACTATAACATTTCTTATTTGTTGATCAATTGGATTAACTAAGAAAAGCTTATTAAAATAATAAAATTGTTTGCTAATTAACGGAGAGTATCCAAATAAAGTTGGGAGATTGCTGTTCCAAAGCGACATAGCCCTAAATTCTTGTCCAAAATTTTCTATATCTCTCATATCTGCAGAAAATAGATCAAACCAATTTTGAGAGAATTTACCAGAATTATTTAATCTTATACTCCTACCTTGAAAAGGTGAATTAGGTATTAACTCATCTTGATTTACGTTTGCCACTGAAATACTGGTGTCTAAATATCTAAATTGGTTTTGCTTATCATGCTTAATTAAGGATAATAATAGACTCAAAAAAACTACAAATAACGCAGAGCTTGCAAAACTTGGCAATTTCTGAACTTTTCTAAATAATTTTATTTTAGATACAGATGATGATACTGATATAAATAGTATTGACCAGATAAAGGATTCAAAGTAAACGGGGTCAGGAAGACTAGTAGATTTGTTAAAATAAAAAAAATATGCTAGAAAACCTGTAAACAAATAATAAATCAATATAAAAATACAAAATATGCGAAGGCTTATATTTTTATCTCTTAACCCAATTATGCAAGAGGTAAAAATTAAACAAATCAAACTACCAAGAATAAAATTATTGGGGCTGATCCAAAAAATTGTTGAAAAACCTAATCGATCTCCCCTATCGCTAAAAAGCTCACTCTGAAAACCACTAGTGTAAGAATTTTCATATATCCCCTTTAAATAACTACTTATTCCTGTGACAAAAATTAAGATCGTTATTACAAATATGATTAGAACGTTTTCAATTTTTTTGGTCATTAAAAAATCTAATAAACAAATTAAAAAAACTAAAGGAACCATAAAAAGTAAAGTTGTTGGGCTTAAAAATAGAACGTATATAAACATGAACCATATTATTAAACTTTTTAAGAGGTATGATATGTGTCTTGCAAATATAGCAGCACAAGTAAAATTAAAAATAGACAAGAATATTGACCAAGATGGAACCATAGCAGTAATTGGATAGAATCTATATTTTAAATCCCAAAAAGTTAGTATTGGTAAAATTAAAGCAGTCAAGAAAGTAAAATTATTTAAGCTGGTTAAAGTTTTCAACAATACTATTATCGAAATTGAGTAGATTATAAGATGAAAAAGATATGCAAAAGCAAAATTCTTTGTGGTATTAATCAGTAGATATCCGAAGTCTAATTTGAAGTTGAAAGGGTAAAAACTCCCGCCAAGTTCTTGGAGTGGATTAGCACTAAAATAAAAAAGCTCTCTGACCAAATCTTTGAAGACTTATTTAAAGAGAGGTAATAACTACCATCGTAACCATCAAATAGTTTATCACTCCTTAAAAAATAAAAAATATTAATCATAATATACCAACAATATATAAAAAAATAATATTTTTGGACAAAAAACTTTTTAGAATTAATTTGACTCATTTTCGCTATCATTATTTAAGTATCTCTTTTCTGATAAGCTAAATACACTCTAGTTTGCAGCTTTTCTTAATCTATCGCAAATGGCAATTCCAATGCCCTTTTCTTCTGGTTCAAAAACATAAATGGTATCTAAGTTTTCTTTGTCACCTTGTCTTAAAGCATGATAAAGAATTTTTGCATATTCAAATTCATCATTAGGAGCAGCTAATCTTATTACTCCCTCAGGAGTTTTAAATTTAGAAAGTGCTAGAAATCCTGTCCCGGGTGCCGGTTTTTTATTCAAAATTATTTTAGCTTCAGGTTTATAGTGACTCTTAAAGCTGCCAGGAAATTGCAACGCTTTAGTGCTTATTTGACTAGCTTGAATTTCAATATGTCCGTCTAATTTATTTGTCAGCATCTCAAACGTGATGGCTCCTGGCCTCAGTATAATTGGGAAATTTCCGGTGCAGTTTAGAATGGTAGATTCAATTCCAATCTGGCATTGTCCTCCATCCAAGATGAGGTCATTGATCGATAAACGATCACCTATTTCCGTCATTACCGCCAGTGCTGTTGTTGGTGAAACGCGTCCAAATTTGTTTGCGCTTGGCCCTACAATTCCATTGCCACCTAGACTATGAAAATGCATCAATAATTTTTGAGAAATAGGGTGATCCGGCATTCGCAGCGCTATAGTGTCGTTACCACCAGTGATAAAATCCCCAGCATTTTGTGATTTATTTAATATCAGGGTTAAAGGTCCAGGCCATAAATCATTTATAAGTGAAAAAGCATAATCAGGTATTTTCTCTGCCCAGTATGTAATTTGTGCTTTCTCGCCAACATGTACAATTAAAGGGTGACTTTTTGGTCTATTCTTAAGTGTATAAACTCTGTTTACGGCTTTCTCATTAGAGGCATTAGCACCTAGTCCATAAACGGTTTCTGTTGGGAAAGCAACTATAGAACCCTTGAAAAGTCTTAAGGCGGCATCCAAAACTGAATCTCTTTCATCAGTTACAATTAGTGACACGTCCTGACCTTACCCTTTTTCATTGAAATTGTTTGTAGGCATCTGCGATGATTTGACCTCGCATAGATTCACGCTACCCTTCTTCTATTCAGTCCCTATCGTCTAGAGGCCTAGGACATCGCCCTTTCACGGCGGTAACACGGGTTCAAACCCCGTTGGGGACGCGAAGGGGATTTAGGAATTGGGTCTTAACTCCGTTCACAAATTGGCCCAGTAGCGCAGTTGGTTAGCGCGCCGCCCTGTCACGGCGGAGGTCGCGGGTTCAAGTCCCGTCTGGGTCGCGATTTATTTTTAATCTTTTTTGTCTTTAACTCTACTAATTTGTGGAGGTAAAAAATACAAAGAGAAAGATAAAAATAAATTTGATTGGCTTGGTAGCTCAGTTGGTATGAGCGAACGACTGAAAATCGTTAGGTCGCCGGTTCGATCCCGGCCCAAGCCACTTTTTTTAAGAATAATTTCTTAATTAGGTTTATATTTAGATTATTACTTTGAAGGAATTACGAAGGGTCATTTAATAAATGCAAAATGTAATTTCATTGGTAAAAAGATATGGGTCGATGTGGCGGTGGGCAATTGTTGGCATTACCACTTTCGTTATTGATTATCTGATATTTATCGGAATGTACTCGGTAATTACCTCAGTACTTGTTGCAAACTTTATAGCCGGATTATTTTCTATCACATTTAACTACCTTGCTCATTACTTCTGGTCATTTAAGAGTGAAGCTGACCATGGTAAATCTGGTAGTAAATACTTTATAAACCTTGTCATCTTCTGGAGCTTAGGGACATTACTTCTAAAGGGTTTAATCACTGCCGGTATTGATCCAAAGATTGCAAAGTTAATTCCGATTCCCTTTATCGCACCTCTTAGCTTTTTATCCTTAAAGTTTTTTGTCTTTAAGAAAAAGCTTTAGTAAAGGATAGTTATAGGTTAGGCAGAGCCCGCCTTTCTTCTATGCATCTTTGGAGCTGCTCCTCCAGTTTGACCTGCACCAACCTTAGAGCCACTGGTAGGGCCAGACGATTTGCCGGTTTTGTGCCCCTTTTGTTTTTTTGCCAGCGCCGCCAACATCTTCGCTTTTGGATCATCCCCGCTCTTCTTATCTACACCTTTATCAGTTGATTCTTCACTCACCGTAATTTTCTACCTCTCACTTTAATTACTTTACTAGATTGGTATTGCTTGAACTTGGTGTATCAGGTGAAATTGATTTAAGTAGAGTTCTAACCTCAGACTCTTTATACCTTCTATGCCCACCTAAGGTTTTTATGGAGGTTAATTTGCCAGCCTTTGCCCACCTAGTAACCGTCTTTGGATCTACTCGAAATAATGCTGCCACCTCAGATGGGGTAAGAAGATTTTCTTG
>Ga0169931_10001679_pt1 | contig 36427 bp, 26 predicted proteins | sample Kivu_15m_20L_FD_129675 | JGI IMG/M metagenome (GOLD analysis project Ga0169931, IMG submission 129675) | Freshwater microbial communities from Lake Kivu, Western Province, Rwanda to study Microbial Dark Matter (Phase II) - Kivu_15m_20L... | ecosystem: Environmental > Aquatic > Freshwater > Lake...
CCCCAACCCCACTATTTGACAAAAAATATACACTTATATCAAATATTAACATAATTTATAAATAACACTCGATATCAGTTGCAGAGGCAGGGACAGCCGACATGTGGACAGCATTAGTATTTTTAGAACCATCTTAGCATGTGACTCAAGTGTCCTCCATGCTTGCATTTATCGCACTCAATATAGCTGTCGTTTGACGCAATCTTTTTGCAACATATTTAGCAAATTTTATGAGTAGGTTCGGGTAGCACTTTCCACTCTTCGATGCGTTACTAGCTGGGAAAAACATAGTCAAAGAAGCTGCGAGACTGTGTTTCTGACCTGAGTGACTCCATACTGAAGGAAGACCACTTGTAGCTTTAATTGATGCCTCCGCTCCATCGATGATTTTATAGTTTTTATAACTATTTTTATTCGCACACTGACTGAAGCGAATACCTGAATTCTAAGTAGTATTTTTTCAGGAAGGGAAACTGGTAAGACAGGTAGGCTACGGTCTCAAGATCACACCAGTAATCGATATAGCTTCTACATATCTGTTCGATTTTATCTTGTCTTTCGCGAGTCAGACTCATAGAGCTGTAGTATATGATATTCTAGAGTCGCCCGAACAAACATAGCCGCTACTATAACTATCGACAAAAGTCTCTTCTTCTTTTCTCTCCCAAAAGCTTTATGGCCATGTTGAGTCTGTCGGGTAGTCGTAGATCTAGCCTTAGCAAGAGTTCCAAGTAATCTTGTTCAGAATCAATAAATGGCTATTCTTACTGATCGATTGTATTTCCCAAATATTTAAATGCTAATTTTAGATAGCTGTCACTAGTCTGTGGTCTGTAATTACTTGCAAATTTAGCCAAAAAATTAATATTTTGCTTCATCATAGCCTTCTTCATGCTAATTTCAGCTTCCTAGAAACTATTCCGACTATCCTAAAGTAAATTCACGAATGGCATTACTTAGAGTCCTTTGATTTTCACATTGAAAACCTCTCGGTTGATGAAATACTAGGCAATTGGGTTTTCTTGGCTGTTCATTAAAATTGATAATTTTTTGAATCCGTCGACCAAAAACTCAAGTGTAGCCATCTAAGGAGTTTTGGGAAACGAACCGATTATTTTAAGAGCTTGGTTCCACTCTAGCCCCAGCAACTGATAGATCAAACAGGCAGATTTGTGTTCATGGGGCGGTTTTTCGCAATAATACTCTTAGTGGCTTATCCAGTTGTTCATGTAATAGGCTCCATTCTTTTCAGTGTCTGTGGACTGAGCCCGACGACGTTTGACTCCGACTTACGATTACTAACCACAAAAGGCACTTTTGAACTTTTTAATTCCTTTTTCATGAATATCCTTGCTGGTAAGAAACTCTTGGAAAGCATGATTTTTTTATGATTTAGTGATTTACTGCACGACTAGCTGAGATCCGTGTTGGTAAAACATTTGTTGGTATCCCATACGTGCAGTGTTGCCGCAAATCGCTTTGACTACACTACCATAGTTCTATATAGGAATAGAAGAGTGCGGATCCATGTCATAAAGCTCAGATTGAGATTGCATACTGCTTACAAAATTTATATATTAAGCAAAAAAAGTACTTTTTATTATTAATTTATCGCAAATATTTAGATTTAAGAAGCTAAAATATTCAAGGAATACACTTATCACTGTATTTTTAAAAACCATCTTAGGTCATTTTGAGTCGTCATTTTGTTTTGCTTCAGTAAAACCATAACTGCGACTACTTTACTATCCCTTTACTAGGATTTTAAAACGATTTCACTGCTAGCCGAAGCTATTTTAGTATTTTGAATATTATCTGTGTGTTTTTACTGATGCTGCATGAGTTCGTTAATGAGATCGACATCATCACATCTGGCAATAATTTAGTCTAGACAGGCGCTTAATTATTGTTGAAAATGTATATAGTATTCTTGAATGTTCCATTTTTCTTTTAAATTAATAGTTCTGCAAATAAGAGTGTTAACTGCATTTAAATGTTTTTCTCCAAGGGTCTTATATTGTTGAACTACTGTAAGAACTGATCTCAGTACGACCATCCACTATAAATCGCTTCTACAAATGTCTAAATATCTTAAAAGTAGTTTGATTAATTTGGTAAGTCCTTAGCTTTCAGGCCTAAAGAGTTACTTAAAAGTACGCTCTACTCCAAGCAACAGAAATATGTTGACTTCAATGCGTCCTAGATGCCTTAATTAACGCTAGACCACCTCTTATATGCACTCCACGGTCACCCACTGAAGCAGAAAACCGGCATATTAGTCAGTCACGCTGCTACAGGTGAAAAAGTAAAGCCAGTATTTGAAAAGTTGAGGCCTTTTGGGTCTTCCTTTCTCTCCTGATTGCAGCAGGTGAGAAAGGTAATGTTTTCCATAGTTTTTATGATAGCTGCATACCAGCCATCGGTCAGTTTGTGCCTCTTTCAACAACCACTATATGTGCTCTCTTCCCCACATAACTTACTTCACTTTTTCTTCGCAATTTCGTTTTAAAATCATCAGCTAAGACTGATTTGTTATTTCTGCTTGGATAGCAACTGCCACTGCTGTTTTCAAGTAGTGATTGTCTTTGTTTAATTTCACACTTTAAGGCTTAATTTTTGTAAGTAAGGGCTGTAGAGGAAAGATGAGATTAAGTCTACTGTATTGATAAATCATCGACCAGTAAATCTAAAAACCATCTTTTTAAATAATTTTGCTTAAGCCTTAAATATATTGACTAAAAAACCCTTTTTAAAGCAATTTCAACAAGTATAGCTAGAAAGAAGTATGCTTAAACAGTTTTTGTTTGATCACTGCGTCCTGTCTAGCATTAGAAAGATATTAGACTATCTTCACGATATGTTATTTTTGAATTACAGAAGGGTTTACCCTTTCAACTATGACCACTAACTATTTTAGCCATTTTTCAGTTATCTACTTGTTTTCTAGTTGCTTCATCATTTTTTAGAAAATCAGCTGATATCTTTTTTGATATATGGGTCTAGCTGCTTCAGTGTTGTACAGCAGATGATGATCAATACTAGAATCTTTGTTTTAATCTAACAAAATTTCAAGTCTTTCCTATAATTTTTTGATAATTTCTTGACTGCGCTGGCTGTGAATTAGTTGATTAAGGGTACTTTCGTAGAGTCCTTCCATCACGCGTAGCAACATTATGGTGTCTAGCTCCAGGTAGTTAATCTAAAGTTGTAACAGTATTTCCTTCATGATTCGCTTGTCAATGGCAGAAAAAACCTGACAGAAAGCACTGTACTTGAATGCCATTTGCATCTGCGAAGCATTCAAACGAGTCTGAAAAACAGTGAGCTGGTTTTTGATAGTTGTGGCCAGGAAGGGCAATCCTGAGTATTGTAAAGGCAGCAAATAACAGTAGAGTTTAAATCTAACGCTGAAGGACGACTGACTGATTTGATGAGATCTTTTTTACAAATTGAAAAAAACTGTATTTTTGAAAGCGATGACTATGGTGCTACGAAGAACGCTGATTTCCTATATCATTCTTAGAAAGATAAGTAGGTCATAGTAGTCTGAATCTAGCAAAGAACATACATTCGATGGCTAAGTCTGAAAAGAAAAAACTGCCCATGGTGGTCAGAAGTTTCTATAGTTCGGCTTTTTGGTACAAGTATTCATGTAGGGTGTCTTTGCGAAAATAGCGAACCATATCCATGCAAATTGGCAAATAGTCGTCGAATCTTGGCTCTTTTGTATTAGATATTCTTGTGAAGCTACTCATTATCTCTTTTAGATTGTTCTGTTTGCTCATTTTTTGCGGAAACATATTTTTTTGAGTATTAGTCGCATGCTTGATTGTAGCCATATAGGATATATTTTTAGTTTTCTGTAGTCTTTTCTAAACGAATTTTTGTTTTATTTGCGGAAGATGGTATTTAGGTATGAGTAATGCTGCAAGAGAGAATATTTTGTTGGTGAGCTGTACAATCATATAATCGTAAGTATGCAGACTACTACCGCCGAATAAGATATCAGACTTCACAAAGTCAAGTAAGGGTTCTTGGTTAAACGCTCTCGTATCCTAAAGGATTGGAAAAAGCGATGGATGGTTCTCACTAAAACCCATCTTTATAGCTTTGAAAATTAGGGAGTCTATCGTAGTCCCACCTAGAAAATACCTTTGATCGAAGTGTCGACCATAAAATCTTTTTACAAAAATCAGTATGATAAACCTCATGTTTTTCGCATCTAGTCTGACGACACTTTCTTTTACTTATCGGCAGTCGATCACCAGGACAAGTGGGCCTGGATGACTGCTGTATAAAAAATGACAAGCAACATTTACAATCCTAGACCCGCTCAGGACTCACAAGAAATAATAAGGCACAGTCTTTTGGTTTCAAATGCAGTGCGTCAGTCGCAGGCACGCCTTTCTTCTAAACTCTTGATTCTACCTTAGGACAACAAAGTACCAGACAATTTGTTTAAAAAGCTTAATCTGAAGCTACATTCATTGACTCACTAATCAAAAATAGTGCCTACAAATAAAAAATTTACTATTTTAAGAATGCAAGAGTTAAGTTAACTGAATTTGTTTGACAATCAAAAATTTGTAGAGACGACACCAGTAAGACTGCAGAAAGAACAAACCGAACGAATAGTTGAAGTTTAAAAAATAGTGTAAAGAATAGTGGAGAAAGTGGTATAAGTGCCTACAATAGTTGAAAAAATAGTCTAGCGTTAGAAAATAGTTATGGTTAAGTCCGAGTCAAACTAGTCTAATGGAGGCTCTTTTGCCTAGCTCTTTACTGCCATGATCAACAGCAAACTGTAGGTAAATTTATTCTAACTAAGGATCCTAAACCTTTTCTAGACTTCATTTCTTTTCTGGGTCTTTCTGGGCTTTAAAAATATCAATCTATTGCTTTGGATTTTTGTTGCGATGGAGACTGCCATCGTTTTGTGGCTGAACTGTTGCTACAAGTGCTCAATTAGTAGATAAGCGAGGTGCGTCTTAATCGATACACTGCTTTTATATACATTTTGTGCGAGCGTGAAATGGACTACTTTTATGCAAGCGACTTCCGAGTGCTGGTATAAATAATTGTTCGAGAGCTGTAACTGTACCGTTCAGGTAAGTATAAGCTAATATAGATTTGAATCAGATGATAAACCTGCAGCTGCTACAGGCATTAGTGACTTTTCATCGACATGCCATCGCTCATAGACGTCACTAAATCAGAGCAATCGCTAACGAAATCAGCAACCACGGCACTCTGCAGAATAAGGAAATGGCTTAATAAATATGCATGTTCCTGCAATGAAACATGATCATCTTACACTCAAAATACATAAAAATTATTATTATTTATTAAAAGAATTTACAAATTTAAACATAATATGCAATAAAAATATGAATTTCTATCATACTTCAAAGGTTTTTTGATCTATAAATAAAAAATGATATAAAATGCATATTTATGTTGTTTAATTTTTGATTTTTTAATCTAATTGACTATGAAAAGCAAATATGTATGTATAAACTGTATGAGCATAATGAATGTGAGTGCAATCAATCAGTTTTTCCGCCTATTTTGTATATATTGTAGTTGAGTAGTTTGTCAATGAGGTCTACATGTGAGAGGAACATTCTTCTGCAGCAGTATCGAGTGAATCCTAACTTGTCCAATATTTTGCCGACATCGACGCCTTCCTTAGGATTGCCATTTTCGTCTCGTTCGCCAACTAACACGCAAAACTACTCCCATTTGTGTGCAATAACTTTTCCGCAGCTGAAACAACGCACTGGAATGATCATTGTTGACTTTTTACTTTTATATTATAGTCCGCCTTAAACAACAAATACACATCAACATACTCACATATACATACAAATCATCATCAAAACACAAAAATTCATGCATGCATATCAACTATCGTAATTTTCAGCATTTTGTTTTTTTGACTTTGGAACTACTCAAAGAAATCTTTTTATTGTGATTATTGCGGACAACAATACCTTAAGTTTACAATTTTTAAAGTTCTTGTTTGTCTATTTTAAACATGTTACCTTTGAGATCGAAAAGATAATTACCTTCATTGCTTTTTAGATAATTTATTTGTTCGTCGTAGCGTACTTACAAAGGTCTGGCGAGCCCTTTGATTTCCATAAGTTCAAGAAGTCTTTCTTTCGCCCCTAAACACATTTATTTTCTAGTTTACAAGGACAGATTAATCAAAAGAGTGTTGTTTTGTAAGCGAGATTGAAGCTGGTTAGAAGTATTTAGCGAAAAAGAAGAGTCATCTCTGCGATGAGGCGTTGTTCTTTGTAACTGTAACAGATCTACCGAACGATTGGGTTTGACCATTATGGGACTCAATATAGGCTGAGTAGTGTTCTACTTAACGTTGTCGTTTTGCGTAATCTACTATTGCTGGTCGCGTATTATGCTAGCAAAAGCATCTTCTTTTGAGTACTCAGGGCCACTAGAGATTCAGAAGGTCCTGTCGTATGTTTTCTCACGCCAACTTGCTATTTAAAACCCGATTAATTCTTAAAAATAGCTTGATCCCGTACACCTAGTTGTTACTGCCAGATTGAATCCCCGTTCTCCTGCTATACTTTCATTCTAAAGCCTCTTTGTAGATTCAGAACTGCTTGATAGTTCTCATAAATATTGTTGACACTCTTCTTGAGTTGCACTAAATTCTTGACGACATGTTGTGAATTCTGTAAGTGAGCGATGCTCTATCTTTCTTGCATACGTTGACCTATGAAGTTATCCAGCTTAACATTCAGATCCATGACGTCTTTTTCATTAGAACTGACTTTGCTGTTGAGTTTTCCAAGTGCATCTTTGATTTTTTGCCAATATGCGTTGCTTTTCTGTTTAAAACCATCGATAAATTAGTTGACTGTTGTACGCATGGTTTAAATTTAGTGACCTACCATGGCCTAAAGCTTCCTGAAATCGTATTTTTATTATACCCTACTGGCGATGGCTTTCAGTTGTCTGCCAACTGCTTCGTTGAATTGTTTAAGTTTGTCTCCTACTACCTGTGCTACGATAGATCCCATGTGTGCCTGTCCTTGCGTATCCCTATTTCTTCGGGCATAAGACTATATGATTTGGCTCTGCTGGATCAGTTTTTAGTCATTATCGTTGAGCTTACTGTTGAGTTTGGCTATCATTTGTTGTCTTTCTTATAACTACTGCACTAGAAACTGTATTTTGGGCTAAAAAGCACTACGAACTATTCGATTGACCTCCTAAGCTGAATAGTATTTTTGTTTAGGTGCAGTGTGTGCACTGCTTCTTATAGGTGACGAGTTGCGACCCAGACCCACGCTATACTTGCCACTGTTATTCATCATCATAACTATTATCTACAGTTTATAAAACAAAGTAGAAACACAACTATGAACGTCATCAAAAACCTCAAGTAGTATATCAAGGATTTAGGTAAACTATCAACTGGTTTCCAGGACATATGAACCGAGCTTTACGTCTTATACAGTAAAGTGCACACAAAGTAGACGTTTTTTTATAGATAAGAGATGCAAGGATTCCCTATTGCAGTCGTAACCCTTAGTTTGACTAAATAATAAAACGAAATCAGAAGGAAAAAGTTATTATTTTTAATAAATACGACCTTTGTGATCCGGTGAAGACTGATCGTATCATTAAAGATTACAATGAATATGGAGTCAAATGTTTTGCTGTAAGTACAAAGAAACATGACGACATGCGTGGAATACTTGCTTACCTTAAGGAAAACTACAAAAACAAGTACAATCAAGTGGGACTCTGGCTGATGGTATGCGGCATTCCTAATGTGGGAAAATCTTCAATCATTAACCAAATCAGAAGCATATCAGACTTATAGAATAAAAGAGCAGCTGCAAAGGCAACAGCTTCAGTTTGCACTACTCGTGGACTCAACGGCTTCAAAATACTATCGAATCCGTTGATGTTCCTGATAGATTCTCCTGGTGTGATGATTCCAAGTGTAGTGCCTAAGGAACTAGGCATGAAGATGGCAGTACTAGGGCTTATCAAGGAGCAAGTAGTAAATAAGGAAACGATGGTAAACTACATCATCGAGCAGAGCAACGCAGATAACAACGAGCACTACTGGCAGAATCTCAGAATCAATAAGCCAAGCAATGCCACTGATTTTCTCGATTCGATACGCAACAAGCATAAAATATATGATTATGATGCAGCATATGACAGAATTCTCATCAAGTATCGTGAAGGAGATCTAGGAAAAGTCACCTTAGATGATCCTATACTAGTCTGATTTCCGAAAGCGTAAAATAACAAAAATATTTGAAAAAATTATTCAATAATGCTTATTTTTCAATTTTTAGATTTAACATTTTTACCAATCAGATTGGCAACTAAACTTCTGCAGAAATAGGACAGTGATCGCTGCCCATCACGCTGTCTTATATGCTAGCAGAAAGCAAGCTCAGTCTTTTGTCGACTAGTATGTAGTCGATTCGCCACCCTGGACTTTTTTGTCGATTTTCCTTGATCCGATTGGACCACCAAGTGTATTTTTGACTTGTAGGATGCAAATGTCTGTAAGAATCAACCAACTACAGTTCCATAAGCTTACTGAAAGCATTTCTTTCTTATATAGTAAAGCCTGACTGTCCTTTATTAGCTTCAGGTCTAGCTAGATCGATTGGATGATGAGCTACGTTCATGTCTCCACATATTATCACTGGTTTCGTCTTCATCAGCTTGTCTGCTAGCTGAGTAAAAGCCGAATCGTAAATCTATGTTCTGTAAGAAAGTCTTTCTAGTTTTGTGCCAGTGTTAGGCTTGTAAACATTCATAAGGTAGAAATGCGCGTATTACAACGTTATAACTCTACCTTCTTGCGAAAGTTCAGGCTGTTAAGGAAAGTCTTAAATGATTTGAATCGGCTTGTGCTTTGCGTAGATTGAAACTCCAGAGTATCCTGAACTTATTTTACAAAAATTCCAATACTAGGAGTAACCTTAGTATTGCTCAAGTTGAGCCCTTTATAAAGCAAATTTTTCAAGATCGATTTTAGTTTCGTTTATGCAAAGAAAATCAGGTTTATACTGGCTAATGTATTCTTTGAGAGATCCTTTGCGCATTACAGAGCGTATGCCATTAACATTCCAAGCTGCAACACTGATTTTTTTAGGCACTAAGCCTTCTCCAATTTACCACAACTCCTGAGTACTTTTGTGTTTTGGCTGACTTTTTTCACTCATCATCTTTTTGGACCCTACTTTCGCGGTGTTTCTGAAGCCGATCATTGCTCTTAGATTTATTTGTGTTTATAATAAGGGCTAAAACCTTAACAGTTAAGTTTAGGCGCAAATATAAAACCAATAATAACAAGTCAATAAACAGGCAAGTAAGGTAATGTGAATCATGGTCGTATTTGAAACCTGGCGTGATGTATAAAATTCTTTTTGGGTTATTCTATGACCATGATGCTGAAATCGTACTTGCTTTCCTTGAATTATAGTATTTTGATAAGACATTCGTGAAAATTAAAAAAGTTTTAAATAGACTCTCTTTCTTTCTGGGAAGCTTCCCTTGCGTATATGAAACCTGTATTTTTTTGTTACTACCTGAGAACACGATAAGGAAGCGATCTCTGTCTTTTAATACAAAGTCCAGCAGATAAAGGTCCTGTATGTTTTCTGACATACCCGACTTGTTATCGAGTAAAAAGGTTGAGACCTTTTTGAATGTGTCTCGGATAGGCACCTGTATTAAAAAATTCTTACTTAAAAGTAGGCATGGCTTTGGTCATAATCGAGTGGATATACTTTGGTATCTGCGTGTGTAAAAATTTGTTGCTGTGAATTGTGGTAGGACAGATGAAGCTCGAAGTCTGCCTGGAACTTAATGTACTGCACAAAATCTTAAAAATCAGTTTCTGCAAGCTGCTTATATAAAGGTATCTTTTTGTTTTGTTTGGTTAGATGCTACTGAAATTGTTGCTTGATGGCTTTGCGGAAATGAGTCACTAGCTCGAGTGCGCTAATTTCAAGGAAACAGTAAAGAAAGCGTTGATCACCCTAAAAAAATGTTATGATGAGATTTTTGCAAATAAAATAGTTGAATGCTTTCTGTTTGATGGCGCAACTAGCGATCTATTCTGGCGTGAGCTTATAATTGAGACAGTGGCCGACTTTGAAGGTGCGACTATAGAAAGTGAAGGTTATTTACAGATGGTCTTTGAACATGTTGTGAGCAGTGTACATGTCGAACTATATGGCTGAAAGTTCGTTGACTTTAGCGTAAAGGTAACTTGAAAAATTGAACTATCTTAGCTTAAAAGGAAAGGCCGGTAGTTTTTTTTTATTAATCATGACTTGTAGATCTAGTTTAAGTTTGCTTATTAGCTTATTCGCTAAATTTTACTTTGTGCTTCCGTAGTTAAAAAGCTTTGTATACATGGCTTCAAACTCACTGCTTCTTTTTTGCTTCAATTATACTAAATTTTGCTGTAAACACATCTTGTATTATTTGAAATTATTTGCTTTTTCTGTGATTTTGAATCTGTTCCAGAAAAATATTGCATTGTGACAATCCATGTATTGCCGCCACGTAGAACACACTAATGACAAACGATACACATCAAATGCTACCACAGTGCAGAAAGACGACACCTAGAGTAACAAGTTAAGTGGTAAACCAGCCCAACCGCCGCCAGCAACCATTTTGAGCTTATTCTTAACACCTTATTATCTTTTCTAAACCTTTCGAGGTATAGGCTTAGCAGCAGACACAGGTTTTACCCGCTTAATCTACGACGACCCGATTGATTTTATTTATGAAGATTGCTGAGAGCTACCTGCACGTAAGTTGCTCGATGTTTTAGGCTTATGAATGTTTGGTAGTGTGTTCTGATTGTATTTGGTTAACGGCTTGATTTCTTTATGAGTGTTAGGCGGTTTCGGAATCAGTTTTTCTCTACTTTTATTATACATTTAAATTACAATTCATACAATCATAGCTTGCCATAACACTCCAGCAACGCTTACAACTTTTGACCTAACGCTCTAGCCGTATCTTAGTTAACTTAGTGATCCATTCCTTAGATAAGTTATATTCTTTATTTTGCAACTTTGCCTTCATAGGTCGTTTTGGTCCACTACCAGGGTCTTAGCTTATCGGCTAGTCCGTAAATGACATAGTAGTCTTTTTGCAGTTGTGCATCAAAGGCACTGATCGGAAACAGATATCTTAATCAAAATTTATATACCCCGATATACCTACTGCTCCGTCAATGAGGTGAGGCAGTGCAAAAAGACAGTGTAGGGACATGCCACAGCCCTGTGAAAACCCACAAACCAACATCTTTCCGCCTGTATTTTTTACTTCTGAGCTCTACTTCTCTATAATAGGCTTTAAAATGCTTTTTTAAGGCAGATTTACTTGTTGAAGCTGTCGTGGACTTATTTACTACTGAATGCTTAATCAAAAGGCACTATAAAACTCTTTTCTGACCTGAATTTAATGTCAAACCAAGAGCTGGCCTCCTTATTAGATGCTGTGACAAATCGAAGAGGTGCTTTTGGTATCACTACTCTAGTATGAGTTGTGTGTTTGCCTAAGGCTTTTATGATTAGATCAAGGTAACTTTATCGGTCCATATTAAGTCCATGAATCCATATAAGAGTGTGCAGATGTTTCTATGGATGTAGAATAGTGATATTGTCAGTTCTAGTGACCTGATATTGCTACATATCTTACAGGCTTAATCGATATAATAATGGGTACTATTCGATATTATTAATGAATATACAAAGTCAACTAAGGTCTTACCCTCTGCATCTATAATTACAATAGTCCCGGCAAATAAACTTTCACGATCATCAAACCCGAGCTCTTCTCTAAAACAAAATGCTTTTACTGAGAGATCTCAACATCAGACCGCCTTCCTCTGTTAGTCACTATCATCCTATTCGGTCAGTCGAAGTCAAAAATATGTAGCCTACAAAACGTATGGCATCACTTAGACATCTCTGTATATAGCGCGAGAACAGCCACACTAAAATATTGACCCTGAAAGAAATCAAAAAAGCCAACAAAGAGCACGAAAAAGCCTAACAATAGCAAGCACTTAATAGAAAAAAATCCAACAAATTGCTAGTAACTCTGTCCTCCCGTAGCAGGGAAACACTTTAAATTAACACTTAGATAAAATAGAGTATTTTTACTCGTCCTAAAAATAAAGTAAGAGCCTACAAAGAGATGGCCCGTAAGCTCTAGGCCTATAAGTGAACAAACTATAAAATAATATTGATATAATAATTAATTTATTTTTAAAAAGTTTTCACATATTTTTGATATTTTGATGGTAAAATGAATATCATGCTGGTTCTTACCAGGCCTCCATAGCTGTCTAGAAGAGTTCGTCGATCTTAAGGGCGTTAATTTCTACCCCTTGACTGAAATCAAACACTCCACTGCCCTAAGGTACTTCTTTTCCTCTTTATTTTTTGACACTAAACTTGATCCTTTGATATATTTTGCGCAGAGTGTCCACCAAGGCTCTGATTACGCTCTATAGACTTTTCACGTTAATCAGGTTTTCATTCTGAAGTCTATCTATTTAATTGCGGCTGTCAGTAAGCTCCTTTTCCCTTTTGCGCTTTAGTTTATCTAGCTCTTCCTTGGTGCGCTTGAGCTACTCGCTTACTCTTTCTGCTTCCTGTTTGAGCTGTTGGGTGAGCAGTTAGTCCTTGCGCATGGCTCTGCCCCTGTCTTCCTTGTTCTCTTACTTAACGTTTTTAAGATAAAGTTTGTTGTTTTACAGCTACTATTAGAGCTTTGTGGCCTTCTATCTCAATTTTGTGTTTTCAGTTCTGAGCTAACGATTGTTGTCTTTGAGATCGCGCAAAGTCTATACAATGCGGTTATCCTCGCTGATTTTTTTGCGTTCTTTTTCCTAGCTGCGATGAGTCTACTATAAAATTTAGTTCAGCATTTTTTCCTTATCTTTTAAAATCTAAATGACCTGCTTCTGTTTCTCAACACTTTCTTTTAAATTTCGGTAATCTAAGTCGCGTTTGCCATTCGTCTTGCTTCTGTCCTTACCCTTGGTACCTTTTTCTCCTACGTTCATCTACATTATTTTTCTTTTATTTTCTTAAACGATGTCGTATTGTTTTTGAATTTCAGTCTCATAGCTGGTCTGCATTTCTACGTGGTATTTCTTCAGTCTCAGTATTTCTGCAGATTTTTATTCAAGTTCTTTCTCAAGTCTGCGAATTTCCTGCTTAGTCTATGTTAGCTCTTCCGCTCCTGTATCCAACTGTTCCTTCATGTGCTGGTGCTCGGCAGTCAAAGTCAGAAACTCAGCCTCTCTTTTGAGAGTTTCCTGCCAGTCTAGCTCAATCTGATCATTGGTATATACTTTGAGTGGATCTCTCGAGCAATATCCTTTTTTAACGTTAACCATCTGATTGAGTTCCTGGATTTTATGTTTAAGTTCGGTATTATTTTTGCGGGCCTGCTGTTTCAGCCTAACTTCCTTGTGCAAGATTGCTTCCTTGTGGCTTAGATTGGCCATCGAGTCAATAAATCGTTAGAGAACTGCTTAAACCTGTCCGACGCTGTTTTTTTATTTTTTAGCCATCATCTCAACTATCTTAGCTCGGTACTACTCATATATCTTTTTCTTCAGTAACTAATGACGGTGCTCCCAAAGTTTGACAGTTTCGTTAAGTTTTTTGTATTGAGCCTTCATTTCTTAACGAACAAACTACAGAAGTTAGCTACACTGCTAGCGTGTTCGATTTAGATTCATCGAAACAGTCATTTCTTTATCTTACTTGGCTGCCTACAACTCTCGAAGACGACCCTTCATGTTCTCTACCTCCTTAATGCCAGACATCGAATTCAGCCCTTTCAGGTCACGCAAATGATTCTATAGTCCTTTGAAGAAGCCGATGCAACGATATAGAGGCCTGGATTCTTGCTGAGGGTACTACTGAGCGGGTATTTTACAAATGCGAGTAAGTCTTTCTTGTTCAGTAGTGATATATTAGTTGAGTTCTCTGAGTTCGTTTAGCTAGTTTATTTCTTGACTCGTAGCTTGAGTGTAACCCTTCTGAGTTTACTGAATCTCTTTGCGCTGATCCTTGATGCCTACTATTCTGCTAGAGGCTCTTTCTTTTTTGTTTTAGTCTTCTAAACTGGAAGCCGACTAGAGTTTTTGACCAGCTAGCTGCAAGGCTAACTATAGCTCAGCGATTCTGTTAAGCATTTTTTGATTTTAGTCATTAGTTTTGGCTAACTCCTGGACTATGCTTTCGCTTGTGTTTTTTAGATCTTTTTTGGCATCTCGCTTGTACCTTTTAACTTTCTAAACCAATTTAATATTATCTTCCTCCAAAAGTTAATTTCTGGCTAGTGTGTCATGCAGTAGCTGAGCCTGTCTGGTAATGTCAGTCCTTAACACCAGTATTTACTCTTGAAGCTGTCTTAGTTGTTCTTCTCTTCTGGTCACTGAGTTGGCTGACATCCTCTCTAGAAGCTCTATGTTCTAAGTCTTGAGTTTCATGACTGCCAGGTGGTGTTCCTGTTTGAGCTACTAGTTTCTTCGTTCTAGTCCATTCTTGATGTCAGTGAGCAAAGCAGTTTCCTGCTTGTACTTATCTAGCTGTTCAGATAAACTCCTATTGTTGTCGTGGGTCTGTTTGTTGGATCTAGCGAACTCATCCAAAGACTTCTCTAACTGCTGTTTAGTATGTTTCAGAGCATCATTCTCGCTTCGGCAGCTTTCTAAGGCAATTTCCAAGTACTGGTTCATTTTATCGGAAGAACTGTCTACTTCAGCTATTTTGTTCTTACAAACGAAAATTTATTCTTTCAAAGTTTGATTCTGTTTTTAAGTCTAGTGTAGACGAATGGTAAGTTCACTGTTTTGATCGGTCAAACTCTGCTGCACTGCTGATACTCTAACTAATTTTTCTTTGTAGCTCTATAGCTAACTTATAGTCTTTCTCTCTGCCTACATCAATCTTATGAGTCCTTTTATCTCCTATTGTTTGTTGTTGAGCTAAGCTTGTGTCTAATTATATTTATCCTCCAGCACTTTGACTTTGATTAAAGCCTACTGTAACTTGGTCTGCTGGACCTCCGTCACTGTTTCCATTTATTTCTTGCTTTGCTGCTGATTTCGACTTTTTTACTGCTCTAACTGACTTATAACTTTTTCCTTTTGCTCAAGTGTCTGCAAAAATTCTTATCCCTGTTTTTCGATGTAATCGACCTCAGATTTGAGCTTTTAGACTTCGTCTGTTCGTTGTTGAAGTTCTCTACTGACTCTTTAGTAATTTTTGAGATCGTTTTCGCAGTATGCCCGATACTGTTCGTATTTTTAACGTAAGGAGTCATTTTAGTGTTGAAGTTCGAGATTTTAGTTGTTGGTTAGTGCCCACTTTAAAGATAACTATTCATATTCTTTGCGATAAAATCCTCCTTTTTCTCCGCTTTCTTCAGTTTTAAAGGCACTTTGTCTTCCTTGCTTTTCCTTTTCTAGAAGCGCAATATAAGCCTCTTTTTACTGAATGATCTTTTAAATGGCTTGGGTCTGTACATCTCTGTACTCACGAGAGCTAAGTGTATTAAGGTCTTCGTAGCCTTCTTCCTGACGGTTAGCTTTAGGTGCCGGTGAGTGAAACTGATTTATCAGTAAAGTGATTCGTTTATTGATTTCAGTAGACTTGAGGTAAGCGAACTCCTTTACTGTAGCCTTAGGAGACTTGAGCCGTAGGGTCACAGTAATGAGCTTGTGTTAGTTAGGCGCCAGTGAAAAAGAATCTGGCGAAAATGAAAACTTTTCGTTGTTGTAAAGACAGAAGAAGAAGTTCGAAAGGGGGTGATTGCTGTTGTTGACCACTTTTATGGTCTGAGCAGTCTCCCGCCCGAACTGCACTACCTATGGCTAAATGCTAACGATGTCCGAACGCATTACACTGTTAAACTGAAACAATTATAAACCAAACGTACTATCAAATCATACCTCATCAAAAACATTCCGAAAAAACTATTTTTTAAGTTTGAAAAGGTGCTGAATAAAAAGCAAAAAATTTTGTTTCTTCCTAATCATTTATAGGGCAAACAAACTGCTTTAACAGTCTTCTTTTTTATATCCGATGCGATATGTTATAAAAGGTTATATTTGAATGTCTCGGCCACCTCAGCATAAACTCCTAAGCAACCATCTAAGAAACTTTACTTACTCAGTGGATATAAAAAAGTTTTCGCGAGAACGCGGCAATATGACTCCTCTGAATAGTAACCCGAGTCTTTTTCGCAAGCACAGAGATTGCAGCCAGGATAAAATAAGACGCAGTCAACCTTCTTCATTAGGGATAACTTTTGGCAAAAATACGTCACAAAAGAACGTAGGCGGCAAGCGACGTATGTCTTCGGGCTGTAAATTACTCAATATACAGTTCAAATGGTCAAGAGTCACCATCAATCAGTCAGCATAGATCAGCATATGATGAGAGAAAAATATAATATGGCAAAGTAACTGTTTGAAGATAGTCAATACTAAAAGCTTTTGCCTCTAGCTAGGCAAATACTGAATCATTTCTAAGAGTCGACCCAAAAATTTAATCTTTACTACTGGATTGCAGTAGCTCTCTTCCACAGGGGTAAAATCGATCAGGCTATTTAAGAAATGACTTAGTGCCTCAAAAACTACCCAGATTTTCAGCAGGGGCATCTTCTTCTTGGCCAGCTTTTACTCAAAAACAAATCTTATAGTGAATCATAGATCAGCTATGAAGCTGCTATCCGCTGCAATTCTAAAAAAAGTATAGCCTTTATGGAGCTGGCTAAAATGTACATGCATACACAGCAAAATGATAAGGCAGAAAAACTTTTAGTCAGCGTAGTCGATACTTTTGGCAAAGAAGGTGATTTTTTGGGACTACTTACAGAATGTATGCTAAATATGGGCAAACTAAAAGAGTGTTAATAGTTGCTAAAAACGCAAATTGCTCATTATGGTCCTCGTGACAGCAGCTTACTTTATATAAGAGGTTTGATATAGGTAGCTAAAGGCAACTAAGGATAAGCCTATATTTTGTTCGACGAAGCCCTGAAGTATAACAGTAGTCGCACTTCGGTCAGAAAAGCTCTGCTTTAAACCATAAAAATCGAAATTCACAAGAGAGATTTTTACAAAGCATACCATAGCATCAGTCGAGTCAAATTTCTACAAGTAGAGTAAACCGAAGAGCTGCAAATTTATCGAATTTTTGTGTAAGGAGCGATGACAATGATGAAGAAGAAGTCAGAATAAGCTCTAGGCATTCTTAAGAAAATCAGCAGTCATCAAAAATGTAAAACATTAGGCATTCAAGCCCTTATTTATAAATACATGGGGTACGGCCATTTCAAGCTCGGTCAGTACGCCTAGGCTGTAATCTACTACTCAAAGCTTAGCCTCAACGAAAAAGACTAGAGCTCGCAATACAACTTGTTATTAGCCCAGGGCGTATAGCTATGTGATACCGAATATCGTTTCGAACAGGCGATAGGCAAGTTTCAATAGGCTAAGCAGGTTTACCCTCAGAAAGTTTAGCCCTACATTTACATCGCTATGACTTACATACTTAGATTTAACGTTCGAAAAGAGAAAGATGAGGCCAAGCAAGCTCAAGTGCTTATTGAAGCCCTTAAAGAACTGGAATTTGGTAGTGTATTGAATCCAAACAGCTCTAACTTGTTGTATCATCGTACTATTTTACAATTGTACTTCGAAGACTGGTAGTCGGCCCACAATGACATCAACAGGTGCATATAAAAAGCAGAGGAAAACCTGCCAAAATATTTTTATTTGCGAGGTGTATGCTACTCCTGCATCAAAGACTTCAAAAAAGCCATCAATTAGTTTTCAATCTGTGTCAGCCTGGATCCCAACTATTCACCGGCATACCTATAGAAGTCAAAAAACTATTTTTTGCTAGGAAACACAGAAAAAGGTTTTAGCAGTCTGAAGCTGTTCATGGAGAAAAATCCAGATGACACTTCTATTTACAAGTGGATAGGAGATCTGCTTTACTAAGGAACTTCTTACCAAGATGCCCTCAAAGCTTATAAGGAGCTTAAAAATATTAATAACGACTTTGACGTAAGGATGATGAGAACCAAGTGCATGGTTCGCACTGCTAATATTCAATAATTAACGACATAATTTAAAAATTTATAAAAAAACAGCGAATCCTACCAACAAAAAGTGCAGGTAGACAGCTGTGCTTTTGCTTTATTAGTCGGTTTAGCAAAGCACTAGTCAGCTAAGTCTATAGGTTTAATGGTAAAACGTTTGAATAATCTTCTCGAGTCTAACACTGTAGGATGTGTATTTCAGCTAATAGATTGCATGAATTTACTGGGAGTGGCTTCCTTCTATCTCTAAAAGTATGAAGACGCCTATTAATCTTTTGTTTTAGTGCTTTAATTGTTTCAATCACTATCAGAAAAAGACGTATTCTGCCTAGAACCGCGAAATCAAACCTAAATTCTTGATCTTGACATTAAAGACATATGCTTTAATATAGCTATTTGCTAGCTCGCTCAGGGAAACACTAAAGAGACCCTAAAAATGCTCAAAAAAGAGTTTCCTAACATGTTTACTGAAGAATTTAAACTCAAATAAATAGAAAGAATAGCTCAGCTTATATAAAAAGGCGATACTGAAACTATCGAGTGGGAGCAGAAAAATGATCGGCCTTTCAACTATAAATTCAAAAGAGTTGAGCTTAAGGTCGCCAGAACAAAAATAGTACTTTTGAGTTTATATAGAAAACCAAACCAGTTTTTAGTTTTTATCATGACAGCGCTGTTCATCTCTACTCATCTTTCGTGGCTTAATAAATGATAGCAAAAATGAATGTAATTCTGATAAGATTCAGGCAAGGTACATAGACAGCATGCCAGAAGGTCCCTGGATCAAACGAAATCCTCATGGCGTCATTTTTACATAAGACTTGCAATCTGATAACAGCATAACTTTTGAAGACACTGCGAGAACCGTATAAAAATAGTAAGAGGGATAGAATCAGTCACCTATTTCAAACAAAGACGGCTAGTTGAGCAAAAAGTAGTAGTTTTTAAAAAACATCAGATTTGATTCCGAAGTGTAGGCCAAGCTTAACAATATGATACATAAGGCTCAGGGCAAAGGAATGAAGAAAAAATAGCCATGATTATATTAATTTTCAATCTATAGCTCAAAATCATAAAAAATCAAACTAATCTTCAACCGTATTCTATTATTTTTTAGTCTATTTACTTTTTTTAGGCTATTTGCTCTTCTTCTTGTCCTTGCTTTTTCCTTTCTATTTTTTCTATTTTTTCTACTTTGACTTCTCTGACTTTTATTATTTTTATTCCTTCTTTTCCTTTTTAGACTCTTTTTTAGGCTTAGGGGCGTCTTCTTACTCAAAAAACTCAAAATCTTCTTCGTACTAGTTTTCCTCAGGTATCTAAGGCTATTTGACTTTGGGTTTTATTTAAGGTTACTTATTTTTTGACTGGATCTAAGGCTATTTACTCTTTGGTTTGATTTCAGGTTTAACATCAGTTTTACTGAAGCTTGAAACCTGTTGGGAAGTGATATTTCCTGAGGGCTTGTTGATTGAAGAAAAACTAGATTTTTATTTATCTATCGATAAAGATGCCTGAAAATCTTAAAAAGACTGACCATATTCTTCTTCAGGAGTAATCTAATGCTGTATAAGAGGCTCAGGCGGTTGTGGTTTAAATATGGGCTCAGGAGTAAAAGAAGGCCTTTGAGCTTCACTTGGCAGAGGAGTCGGATTCTTCGGAGCTATTAATGGCTTGTTTAGTCGTTGTCCCTCGAGCACAGCCTTGATGTGTTTAGGGTCTACTCTTTTAAGAAAGGGAATATGTTTGCTATTTTTGAACATTTCTTCAATATTAGTTTTGGCATCGTTCTGAGGATTGAAACTTATGGCATGTTTTTTGAACTTATCGCTGAGCAGATAGTAGTACTCGAGAACTAGAGTGTCTCCGTTCATTATGCCTAATCTTTTGGGAAAAATCTGCTAAGCGTCTATCGAAGGCATTTAAATCAATTATTACTAACTTAAATTAGATAGATAATTCAACGAATCATTTGGTTTTGCACTAAACGTAATACACAGGACATACATGAAGAAGAAGGTTCCAACCAGCCGGTACTCTCGTATACTTTACAACTTCCAACTGCGCATCATCAATTATCTTGAGAAAATCTTCTTCATAGACTACGTTTCCGAAGTCAACAGAGGTGAATCGTCTGATAAGCGGTTTGATTTGAGCCAAAAGGGAGTTTTTGTTTTTGTTTATTGTCATCACGAAACTTATTCTGCTGTCTTAGCCCCTTTCAAGAATGTTGCGCGCTACCTAGAGAGCTTTTCTGGGATCGGGCATTAGCATGAAGGAAAAACTGAAAAAAATGAACTTAAATTTGAGTTTCAACAATTGTTCTATCTTGTAAAAGTCAAGATTATAGATCTGCACATCCTTGTCATTTTCGAATAGTTTGATGGCCTGCTGGGTGTACTCAGGGTGCAGGTCAACGCCCACAACTTTCGAGTGGGCTTTCTTAATTGATCCGATAATGCGTTTAAGAGGCGATCCAGTTCCACATCCCACGTCAAGGAAATTACCTTTAGAAAGGCCCATTAGATTGACGATGGCGAGGTGGGCGGCCACAGTTAAGAAGGTGCTGATGAACAAGTCGTAGATGTAGACTGGTATTTACCTGATGAGTTCCAACATATGTGTCAATTAATAATTAATTAGTGGTGGCGTGCTCGATTCGATTTATAAAGCCTAAATATCAGAATTAGTTTAATGAAGGGCGATGACTTTGATAAGTAGAAACGAGAAATAGATAAGCTTAAAAGTTAAATTTCGTAACAAGAGAGCAAAAACATTTAACAGCAGGCAAGCAATAAAGGATTCTCTGAGATGGACCCCTTTGAAAGAGATAGATTCATTAAGCAAGAGATAGGCAAAAAGATTAAACAAAACTAACTGAGCAAAATTAGAAACATGTCTATCTCTGAAGCCAACGATGTGGCTGATAGAGATGTGGATGTACCGTTTTATGACACAAACAGGCAAAATCAGATACGCTATTTAAACTCTATTATGGGGGTCACTGAAGAAAGCATATAAGGAGCTGTAAAAAGTCCAGGCTAAAAGCATTTAGAACTTATGGAGCAAGGTTAAAAATTGAAGAGAATAAAGCGTAGGTAGTACAGGACTAATCCTATCTGGAGCCAGATCAAGCGAGGAAAACTCGGTATAGACAACTTTTTTATCCTCTTCGGTATGCTAGGATCAATATTAATTCCAGTTTACGTGTTCAATAAGTTTAAAAAGAACAGACAAGCTATAATTGATAGTCGCATTGCCCCACCAGAAGTCATAAAAAGATTAGAGCCAGATTCACCCATACAGCTCGAAGACGTTAACCACCACGTAATCATGTACTACAATCCTGATCGTATCAAGGAAAACTAGATTAAGAGACACTTCCAGGACGAAAAATAAAAACTCGAAAGGGAACTTTACTTTTGATCATAGTTGTAGCTTATAATCATAGCAAAAAGAGTAAATTGACTGCAAGTATTCAGAATACATAGATATCAAGAATTATTTTATTTTTTTTCCATACAGTTTTGGCAAAGTCTACTGAGGTCAAAATTTATTAATTTTTTCTGACAAAACAAACAGTTTTTGTTCAAATTACCTTTATTTGATTCTCCGAGCCCAAAAGTTTGTCTCTGATTGCTCGATCGGCTTATGTTTATACAATTAAAATTTTCTTTGTTGTTTATATCAAAATGGTTTTCTTTGCGATTGGGTGGGTGTTTACGGTCTTCCTTGTCGAGCAACTGTAGCTGATGAATAAGTTACTTTAAATCTGAACTCGACATTTCTGTTAGATTATGGTAGTCGATTTAGCACATAGTTTAGTCTGTGATTTATAAAAATATGCATTTTATTACTTAAAGTATACAATAGTTCATTAATTATTTACAAAAATACTAATAAAATCTTTTATGTTAAAACTTTTGAGCATATCACATGTCCATTCTTTAAACCGAATCGAAAAAACAAAGCCCAAAATCTTAAATCGATTTAGCAGTCATTCTTTACTGCACAAATTATTTGTAATACGCAAAATAAATGTCATTTTTTAGAAATTTCTGTATTTGTTATGGATTTTTGAGTTCTAAGATATGGTCTTTGGTCATCGAGAGCATTCTGAGTATAGTTGCATGAATGGCCTTTTCGCCAGTCAAAAAGAATAGATCTAACATAAGTTTGCTTAGATCCTAGGGAGGGTCACTATAGCTCATAACCGAGAAATAGTTTTGTCCGAAAGCGCTAAAACAGTCCAGGCCTGCGTTGTATATTGCGAAAAGTATTTAGGGTAGTTAGGCTGCTATGTTTTATTATAGCTATTTGATTACAGTGAAAATGTTGTTGTTGCCATAGACTTCGTCCATGCGTATGATGGCTTCGCGATAAACTACAAAGATATCTCTTTAGTAGTTGATTTCTAATGCCTAGACATTATTCGAGTTGACGCCTATCGACTACAATGCAAATATCAAAATGTTGAGAAGAATGTAGTTCATCCCTTGCATGTATTGTATGCCGGAAGTAGATGAAGCCCATAACATTTTTCTTAACAGCGGCTGCAAGTATTTGTATTTAGTTTTTTATTGTGAAAAAGAGCGTTTAACATCTTTTTCAATCTGCTCTACTTACTTTTCTAAAGGCTATTTTTCACATAAAGTTCTATACACTTACACAGTGACTTCTTATACTTTGATTGATGATCTTCTTCGCATGAGACTATCTGATTTAAGTTGGGCGTGATCTGTTTTAGAAGTGTAACGAAATTTCTAAGCGTTGTTTTAGCTACAAAGTAATAGCCATATTTTGAGGCGCCTTAATCAACTATGCGATACATGAAGTCAGGGATACCCTTAAGAAACGAAAAGAGAATTCTTTAGTAAGGAAAGCCATCTAGTTTTTGAGTGCCCAGGATATCGATCCACTAATCTACCGACAGCTATTGTATGTTTTATGAATGCGCGCAGTCCTATTAGATGACTGTCATTCCTAAGACATTGCTTTGCATTATAACGACTCGTGATTGTGAAGCTTGGACTGAATGTAATCGAATCTACCTTAGGATTCAGCAGGCTTGTTTTTGTTTTTCTTAGACCAGAAAGGCATTACTAATTGATAATAAATTCTAATATAGCTTATAAAATACCCGAATTAACTGAATCTGAACTTCTTTTCATTTCTGATTGTGAGTATTATTGAATAGAATAGTTATTATAGTTATTTAGTTCAACAATGGGCAAGAAAAGTCGAGCCAAGACCCGTAAGTAGGAAAGAGGTGACAAGCCCAAAAACAAGCAGATTAAGCCTCGTCCGAAGTCGATGTAGGAGTTCGCAACGGCTTTCAAGAGATAGACTAGCTAGATTAAAAACAAACAAAAGAGAGTGTAGATCCATGCTAAGCGAGCTGCTATGCGCAATCAAATCAAAATGAAGGAACGCAAGTAGAGACAAAAACTGCCTTCTTAGTAGCGGCAAAAGCCTATAACTATATAAGATAAGCAAGAAGGAGGTTAATAGTTTGAGTAGGAATATGACTAGGCTATGTTCGACTAATTTAACAAAATTCTTGAAGAAAATGGCCCTGTAAAGATACTCATAACTACTCAGCTGAAACCACCTGTCAAAATATACAATCTACTGAGAGAATTGATGATGGTTTTTCATAACGTGGCTTACTACCCGCGTCGCAATAATAAACTTTCAGATGTGTACAAGTACGCAAGAACTCTCAACTTCACTCACGTCATGGTCGTTAGGTTCTCGAACGGATGGTAACTGCTTGTGAGGCATCTAGAGGGCATGCTCGCAGTTTTCAAGATTAGCAGTTTGTAGTTGCAAAAAGATATAAAAAAGCACGCTATAGCTAGTGAGCACGTTCCAGAGCTGATCCTCAACAACTTTGACTCAAAAGTAGGAGTCAGAATAGGAAGACTGCTAGCCTCACTTTTCCCACAACAGCCAGAATTCAGAGGCAGACGAGTAGTTACCTTCCACAACCAAAGAGACTTCATATTTTTCAGACATCATCGATACATCTTCAGAGAAGGTTACTAAGGAATAGATATGCAGGAAATAGGCCCTCGATTCACGCTTTCAGTCAAAAAAGTGTATTCGGGAGACGAAGAATAAGTAAAAGGCATATAATTTCATGCACGCGATAAGATGTATGTCGAAAGGAGAGCTGTCTACTTATGATATACTTGTTTTAAATCTCAAAAAACACTTTTTCAAATATTATCAATAGTAACTTTTTAATGTAAAAATATTAGATTAAGATATCTTTAGCAAAGATTATTATTATTAATCACTTGATGGCTTTGAGGGATGAGCTTCGGCTTGTAAAGTTGATTTTTGAGTTAACATTCATGTAGTTTGGTGGATCTACGACTTTAGCTGTTATGTTGTAGTGGGACCCATCCTTAGCTTAGTTCTTGCTGTCAGTAAATGCCATTCGTTTGGCCTATGAAAACCTATATTTAATCAAAAATACCTCCACTGAGGACCCCCTTCTTTGCCTCTAAGGTTATAAAAACCAGGTCCAGGAGTCTTACGATGTTTTTCAAAATTTGGTCGCTTTTCCTTGGGAACTTCGAAAATAGATGAGTGACTTTTGACCAGAGTCATTTTAGGTTCATACTGACCCGGACCTGGGTTCTAGGGGTTGACTCCCAAAAACTAATTTTTAGGAATAGTCTTGCCCGTTGAGAATTTCGGTGCAGAGTCTCTGGTTTTGAGAGTTTAGTTTGTATAGACAGCTGGTCCTGGAGTCTTTTAGTTTTCGTCGAGAGGTTTGCGGGCGGAATGAGCGAAGAAACCAAGAGTGTTGCGACCATACTTGGTGCCGAACATATGTGGATTATGAATCTATGGGCCAGGATAGCTCTTTTTAAATTTTTGAACATCGTCAATGAAGCAGGAACGGGCAGTGTATCCAGTGCTGTAGCCTGGAGCTTTATTTTTGTGTTTCAAGTGGGATTAATACTGTCCAGGAGCAGGCATTTTCGAAGTCTCTTTGGCTATCAGATTCTAGACCTTGCTTCTACAAGAAAATCCTTTGTTTTTGTTTTTATTTTATTCGAACTATGAACCTTTCGGATAAAAAGCAGGTCCAGGAGTAGCTTAAGCTTTCATAAAGGAGGTAGTTTTCCTAAATTAGGTGCCTAACTTGTACTAAGGCAGTTTTTATGATGAAAATTTATAGGCTAAGGTTGTCTGGTAGCGGTTAGGAGCTGGTGTTTTTTATGTTTCTGTGAGGTCTTAACGATGCGAGGAGCCGATAACTACTCCATTTTTCCTGTTTAAAGTGCCTTTTATTTCATAGTTAGTCGGTCCTGGCTTGTAATTGTTGTGATCAAAATCGATTTGTTTTAATGATTTGCTACGATTTCCCATGCTGAACTGAGGTGCATGACTGAGAATAGTCTGAGGCTTGGACATGTAGCTATGCGGCCCTGGGCTTTGTTTTATAAACTAAGGATACTTTGAACTCATCGTCTTTTTGGCACCATCCTAGATCATTTCACAAGTACCGTGATGTATTATTTAGTTTCGTAGGCGCCTGGTCCAGGATTGTCCTCAAAGCGCTTGTAAAGGTCTCTTTTGGATTTGGAGTTTGCGATAGTGGGAGGTTTTTGCAAAGATTTTTGTGGCGAATAATGGTTCGGTGAAGGCAGAGAGGCCAGCTGATTGGATTGAGTGATGCCTAAGTAAGGATAAAGTTACCTTAAGTGCGGGACTTGAAGGTATAGGTAGGAGTTGAGTGAAAGGCGTAATGCATACTTAATTTTATTGTCAAAATTCAAATCTTATTTGCCATAATCACCCTCAAAATGAAGAAAAGGTCTCTTATTTTTTTTTTTCAAAAAAAGGTGTATTTTTTAGGATTTGATAAAATATGGTAGGGTAGAGAATTTCAGATAATTCGTTAAATTAAATGCAAGCAAATCAGTTAAGAAGGGCGAACCAGCCTTCGACAAGTCCGCCCACTCCTAACTTGTAAGAATTCAAACAAAAATATAAGTCAAAGTCCAGAAGAAAGCCTAACTCAATACAACCGTCTAACCCGCCGACTCCCAAAATACTCAAAGCTCAAATCAATCTCAAGATCAATACATAAAACAACGCGTCACGTCCCCATCACACATAGCAACTGCCACCCAGGGCTCATCACACCTGTATTAACCATCATAATCTAACTGCCACTCGCTACCAAGATACCCCCAATGGCAGAGTACATTTTTGCGATAAATGCTACTTCATGAGTCTGTAGGATTGCAACGACGATTAAGGTACGTTAAATATTATGCAGTAAGAATCGAAAAGAGAAAGGAACTCGACCAGTTCAAGGGCAAAATAAAGGGGTTTGGACTAAAACTTTAAGAAGCGAACGAGCAACTAAAAAGGCTTTAGTTTTAGAACTAACAAAATTTCTATAAACAAAGAGACTACATCACTGATTCATTTTGCAACCTTAGAGCAGCCCTAGAATAAAAATAAAGGGAACTCATGAACAATTTGCTGTTTAACATGGAAAATTTCAGCAAAATTCTTAGAAACAATAACAAATCTTTAGAAGATATCAAAGAGTCGGTTGAACGCTACATGAATGACATTGAGAGACACTATAATTCTATCATATAGGACCTACCTTTCTAAGAATTCAGTGAAATTATATAAAAGTATCACTGTAAAATAAATTACCACTAGCAGACCCTCGAACAGCTTATTTCTTAAAAAAGCATCAACGTATACATACCCAGAATGGAACTAGAAAAATCTATCGATAAGGCGTAAGTTAGAACTTTTCCTCCTTAAGAAAATGACACTTCGGGACATCATCGATCCATGCAGCGCTATCCGACTCAAAAACAGCAAAATCTGAAGCAATCGCCATACTACTCTGCCCATCATGACTCTGCTAACACCAAACTTGGTATCAGGCACTCACGAGAGTACAACGATTTCAACTCGTTGAAATGCAACTTCAATAAAGAAAACATGAATTTGAACTGGGAAAACAAGTACTGCTGATCTCATCACTGCATATCTTTCAAAACAAAAATTTAATCTATATTTATTTTACTAAAAATATGAAATTTTATCAAAATTTTTAACGTCTGAGTCCTTTCTGAACGAACTTCAAAGTACCATGATAATAATTTGAAAAGTCAGCTGTTTCATATTCCTAGAGTATTCTCCCCATTATCTCTACAAGTTGTTTTTCGCCAGAATAGTTGACTTTTCTTAATTTAGTTTTGACTTAGTGAAACCACATTTCTATTGGATTGAGCTGCGGACTGTAGGCCGGAAGATACAACACATTTATGTTCCATTTCTATGCAAATTTGAAAGTTTCTTCCTTGTCATGAATCGCACAGTTATCCATTATTAGCCAGTTTTATGGTTTCTGCTTGTCTTATCCTTGCTCATAAAGTTTTTCAAAAATCTAGCGTAAAAATTATAAATACTCATACTTTCGATAGGTTCCCTCGATGATTCTCCAGTTGGCCAGTCCATCTATCCCGATCATCGCTATCAACGAAAATCTTTTTCCTTTATTAATAGGACAGTTGACTGTAATTTACTAATTCGGTCGAGCCCACGCCTTCTAGCGAGTCATGTATAAATGAAATCCTGATTAATCTAGAAAATATATTTTTGCCTGTTTTTTTAGAAGCTAGTTGTATTTGACACAAAAAGCAAATCTTTTTTCAAGAGACTTGCTTGTATTTTTTTATTTAGGAACGCAATGAACTCTCTTTTTTCTGAACTTGCCTATATTTAACAATCTTCGAACTGCTTGAACGCTGATTTATTGACGTTTTCCATTTTTTATAACCTTTAGATCTTCAATTTTATTGAGTTCTACGCTTAGTTAGCTTTGAGTCATGAAAGGATTTTCCTTGATCAATCGAGCCATATGTTCCAGTCTTTAAAGATTCAATTTTTTCTAAGGATCATTTTTTTATATATCATAGTGTATAATTTTACGATAAAAAGTTGGGCTTTCAAGCCATTCGTTATAAAGTCTGATAATTGTATTAGACCCGATATCAAAAAGGCTACCAAGGTCTCTCAAAGATATTTTTGGACCATTATAGTCAAAATTATGTTCGTAAGCGTAAAATTAATCGAACTTTTTGGCAAGAATTTCTAAGGTTTTCTTGCTAATGATCTTTTTTTATTATTACTTTTTCTTTGAAGATCTTTTGGGTTCGAGCTAAATAAGCTATTTAAGATGCTACTTTTATTTATCAAGATCTTCCATTTATCGTTTCTGCTCTCTTCGTATTTCTTTTTTTATAAGCTATATATCGATTTTTTTCTTTAAATTTAGTTAAAAACTGGCTGTTGTTTAGTTGTCAACATCTATAGGATAACTCTGACTGTTCTACTTTTTTCTGGCTTTTGCTTCTCCGAATAGCTGCTTTTGATATAGTTCGACTGAGTACTATTCTGAAGAACAATCTTATATATTTATTTTATTAACTGCACTTTTTTCAGTTTGCCAGTCATTTATCATCAGATCATATTCATTTTTCATCGTTTTTTTACTATATGAACTGAATTCATTTTAATTGAAGCTTTTAATAGTTTTAGGTTAATCTCTAGATGATACTTTAGAGTGAGTTTATTACGGGAAATGATCATGATCGAGCTATTGAATATCTGGAGTCATAAAAGCAGGATATATTTATGAATCTTCATCGTTGAAGAAAGATATAATTGGCTGATACTCAGGTCTCTCGTATCTCCCTTTGGGCATTTTAATGTAAAAAGATAAATTGTGATGCTAAATTAAAAGTTAGCTTATAAATTTGTTTCGATATGAAATGACTAGTTGTGTCGGCTAGTGTGTTGACTAATATTTTTAGGCTGCAATTAAATTCTTAATGCATTTTATGTATGATAATTTTTGTAGTAAATAAAATAGTTCATGGATCGCAAAGATTACAAATATGTCATAGTCGGGGCTGGCATATCTGGGGTTCACTGTGCCCTTATCTTGGCCCAGAATAATATCGATTTTGTTGTTTTGTAAGCTTCGAATCGAATCGGGGGACGCATCTGCACTACTACTATCGGCGAAGCACTTGCATAAGATGGAACACCGATCGATTATCCTTGGCTTAAAAATATTTAGAAAATACCTGTTTAAAAAGGAGCAACTTGGGTGTGCTAGGACCAAACTCTTGTCTACTATTTTTTCAAACGATATGGCATGAATATTTTTGAGCAATTTTATTAGACCAAGCACATCATGGCTGTCGATAAAAATAAATTTAAAAAAATGAAAGACATGACAGCATGCTACTAATAGTACAGACCGAAAATTCTTAAACTTTTCAAAGTTATAGATGAACTTGAATAAAAATTTGATGCGCTTTAAGAGAAATGGTAGAAAAAGACCATTACTGCTCAATAAAAGACATAATTTTATGAGATGTACAAAAAGTATGACACTATGTCTGCTCATGACTTCATGCTACAGATTGTTGAAGATGAGTTTCTGGCTAAGTTGTTAGGAAAATAGGCAGGAAGTTTGGAAGGTACAATTTCGCAATACATTTCTGTGTTTCATCTATTAGGCTACAATTCTCCACTGAAGAATCTCAGATATTATATGGGCTACCTTAAGTATCATGTAGATGGTTTCAGAGTTGAACGGGGAATGGAAAGACTAGTATAGGGCATGTTGAACTAAATTCAGACCATTTTCGATGCAGAGGGCAAGGGAAAAAAATTAAAGGACGTCTTTTTGGTTAACCAGCCAGTAACCAAGATTCAGAACAGCAAGCAACCAGTCGTAGTTTAAACTAAAACTTGTCTAAAGTTGACCTGTCATAAAGTTTTCCTATGTCTGCCGGCTGCCACTGCTAATTTTATCGACTATTAGTAGATTTCTAAGGGCAAAAAGATATATATTTAAAATCAACTGCCTTCTAGAATAACTAGAATGTATGTCATTTTTCCTAAACCCTTCTGGCGCAAATAGTTTTCTGGTTATGTCATACTCTCACATAACTTTGACTTAACTTAGTTTGTCGATGTATCCCCCAAGAATGAATAGTGCGGAATCGTTGGACTAGTCTTCGCAGACAACTAGTATAAACGATGGACCTAGTAGGTTTTGAAGCAGTGCGATACCCTTGAAGGTGATAAACTTAAAAAATAATTTTACGAAAAAAATAAGCGTAAGGCCTTGGATTTGATTGCAGACATGTTCTTGAACGGCGATCGCAATAGCTAGCATCTTAGATAGGCAGCTTTTTTTACCAGATCTATGAGTGACTATCACTACATTAGGGCAAGCTACCAAAGCTCTACCAGACCAAACACTGTTCTCAAGATTCTCGAAGCAGGATAGAATTTCTAAGAGGCCCGAACTGGCAATTAGAAAAACATGGTAGTGTTAGGCAGTGATTTCAGCCATGGCTACGACGGCTATATTTAGGGAGCCCTCTATGTGGCCAGAAACAAAACTTACAAGGAAATAGGAGTATAAGATCCTCTCAAGATTTAGTCTAAGATAGCTGCAAAGTTATGATTGAAAACAAAACCATAATTTTTATTAATAAACTATCATGAAACAGCATATAACAGAAAAATATACCTGAAATTATAGTTCAGTTTAGCTAAGCTATATAATTAATCTTTCTATATCAAAACATATTTATGTCAGCCCTTAAACCCTACAAATAGCGCCACAGCTTCGCGGAAAGAGTAGCCAGAACTAAAAGCTTTGCAGAAAGTGATCCTGATAAAGTCATGGTTATAGTCGAAAAGCATCCGAAATCAAAACTACCTAATCTATCTAACAGCAAGTAACTTTCCCATTATTAAGATTCCTGGCATTTAAAAGCTTTCAATTTAAACAAATACGTGCTCTAATTGCCAAAAGACTCAAATAAGTTAGTAGTGTAAACGCGTCCGGCAAGGAGTCTTTCTTTTTGTTCGTAAAGGGAAACATTCCCGAGTTGTAAACAAATATGTAGTAGCTGTACAAGAAAAGTAAAGATGAAGACGGTGCGCTCTATATCACGTATCAAGAACAAGACTCCTATGGATATTCAGAGACTGAGTGATCAAATGTCCATATAAAATAATCATTTTCATAAACTCGGGAATTAAAAACAGACTAAATTAGTATGATTAAGCTTTAAATGCGCATATTTTCATGTAATAGATTATTTTCTATAACGATTACATTTAAATCGATGTATAAATAATAGAAAATGGAGATGAAAACGTCCAAGCATATTCAAAAACATGTCTAGACCACTCCCTAAGAGCAAAAAAATCTCTTGTTTCTAGGCGATACCTAGATGGGTCAGGTAAGACGATATCAATTTAGAAAATAAACGAAGTGCTCAACAGTGGAGCCTATGCCATCTTCAGCACATGCATCATGATATTCACCCTCTTCGCTGACGACATTCGACAGATTTGTTTCCCCAACACTGCAGACCTCACCTTCAGCGTACTGGCTCTGATCTGTATGATCATCTATGCCATCGAAATCGTTCTTTTTTCCCTCGTACAAGTAAATTTGTAAAAATTAAGAAAAATTACTTTCTTAAGTACTACTTTTGGCTTGACCTCGTTTCGACTCTGACGATTTCCTTTGACCTCGTTTGGATTACCCAGTTTATCACAGGTGGAGGCAAAAGTGCAGCAAATGTTTTTCAAATCACCAGAGCCTCCAGAGCTGCTAGACTTGGAACCAGAACAGTCAGGCTCATAAAACTGATAAGAATGATCAGAATCCTCAGACAAGTTAAAGCTCTCAATCAAGATCTCGCAGCGAAAACTAAAATTGAAGCTCCAGAAAGATCTTGTCAAAGACTCTCAAAACGACTTTCTTCGATCCACTCTCGTCTTGCTTCGAACAGGCACATGAATCGAATTTAATCACTAAAAATTCAATAAAAAAAGAGTTCAAAGAGATGGAGTTTGATAAAGGACGTGAATTGTGTGAACATACAAGGAGGCTCAATGAAAAATGTGACTTCTCTAAACTGTCTACCTATGAGAGAAGCTGACTAGGTAGTGTAAAGCTCCTAAAGCTCAGAGCAGTCATCTAAGATGCAGTCCATAAAGATAGTGAACTCAGCCACTAATATGCTGGCAGGCAAGAGCTTGGAGTAAAAGCCTCGAGGAGTTGTAATCCTCTAGAGAATCGAAGAAGAAGAGCCAGCTTAGGCTCCTATCAAGACATCAAAAGAAGTCAAAAGAATGAATAAAATGAGAACAAGATTTGATGCTAATTCTGGAAACAACCTAGAACCTTCAGCTGAAGAAATCAATATACCTGCTGAGTCTAAGGTCGGATCAATGGTAGAGTAAGAAATCCAAAAGAATATAATTTTGCTGATTATCTTGATTCTAATCAGCATTCCTCTGATGGATGCCTCTACATGGTTCGCCACAAAGACAGTTTACTAAAAAAGCATATAGTAATTAATGTATTTTGCCTAGAATTTGCCTTCACAGTACCCCTCCCAAGCTACCTCTTATATACAGCAAGCAACAAATTTTAAGTATCCTCTTCTTTACTTTTCGATTTAAACTGCGTCAGTCTCTGACTCGTTTCCAGACAACTATGCCTATCACAGCGAAAACATCAACGATATTCTTTTCAAATATAGAAACGAAGACATAGATGTCTACGAGGGAAACGGCTATAAAGTGGCTTTCAACATTTACTAGCAAAACAAATTTACCTCAATTTTCAACATAGCTAGAACTTTCTTCATCAGTTTACTTCTCATCTTCACCACTATGGTCTTCTCTAGCGATCTAGAGCATGCTGCCATCACGCCACTTTAGGATATGTTCGATACTGTCAGAAAAATAGCCGTCCATCCTTTAGGTGCTCTTAAGTAAATCGAATAAAGAAATATGTGCATGGAGGCCATTGATAAATAGAATTAGAACATAGAAATCACTGAGCCTAAAATATTGCAAAACACTATCGTCAAAATAGGATCTCTTTTGGCAGTAGGATTCGGCTAAGCAGGCGCTGAAATCATCAGCAAAGTCATTGAAGATCCTTCTATCATGAATGTTGTGATCCCGGGACAGAAAATAATGGCCATTTTTGGATTCTGCGACATTCGTAACTTCACTGATGCTACTGAGGTCCTAGAGGCTGACGTCATGGTCTTTGTGAATTAAATAGCCTCGATTTGCCACAAAGTTGTGTACGAACATATGGGAAGTCCAAATAAAAACATCGGAGATGCTTTCCTTCTGGTCTGGAAGATTTCATAGGAAGATTGCAAGATCACCTAAACTGGTTAATAGCTTAAAATCGATATAGTACCAAAACCAAGAGTAAGACAGCAAGCAGATTTAGCAGTGTTAGCTCTCATTAAGATCATTTCTGAGAGTGTAAAGGCAGAAAAGCTGCAAAAATATAAAAATAACAAAGGCCTTCAGAGCAGAATACCCAACTATATGGGAGTCAAAATGGGATTTGGTCTTCACGTTGGTTGGGCTATCGAGGGTCCCATCGGATCAGAGTACAAAATAGACGCAAGTTACCTCAGTCATCATGTGAACATGGCATCGAGACTTTAGGCAGGTACCAAAGGATATGGCTGCAATATGCTTATAACTGGCGATGTTTACGATCTCATGACTGAAAACAAACGTTTCTTAAGGCAAGTTGACAGAGTGATGCCCTCTGGAGACACTGAAATTCATGATCTTTACACTGTTGACATGGATCCAAAGCACTTGTTCAATACAGTGGGAGTCAAAGCTTAAATGAAAATGAACGACAAAGAAAAGAGGATGGCAAAAGTAAAGCAAAACATTAACAGAAAACAATTGTGGGAAGACTTGAATACATAGAGTACCACTGATGCTATGTGGATGGATGAAGACATAGCAATAATGCGCTAAAAATACAAAACTCAGTTTTACCAGGAGTGGAAAAAAGCCTTTAAAAGTTATGAATAAGGAAGATGGGAGGAGGCACTTTCTGAGCTGAACGCCGCTAATGCACTGGCACCCGGAGGTAGCGATGGCCCAAGTGAAGCCTTGATCAAGTTTATCGAGAGTCATCATGGTAAAGCCCCTGCTGATTGGGAAGGCTACAGATCTTTCGACTGATTTGACTATTCATAATTAAAGATTCTCTATACTACTCAATATGAACTGATGAAACAATTTTATTATTATTCTTCCGATATTCCACATGCAACTCCTGAGCTGCGCTTTTAGCAACAAAAAAAAGTTTCTCAAATTTCAGCTGATTGACATTTTTCGATCAAAAAAGACGCCATCTTCGCAGCAAATCTCATAGGTTCATTAACTAGATAAGTTTGTCTAGGAGCTGGCGTCGTCAATAGTCGATTACCGTAAAATTCAAAATTTGTCCTGGAACGGTATCCCAGCATGTAATTTCAAGCTTATTCAGGTATCAGGCCAAAAGTATGGAAGTATCTCCTTAAGTACGTGCTAGCTAGTGATCCTTAAAGCATTCTCAATAAAAAACGAAAAGAGTATCAGGCTCTAGTAAGCAACTACTGGACTCCAGACACTTTCCTGGAAGAGCAAAAAAAGATATTTCATACGATAGACGTCGATGTCAAACGAATAGGTGTGGAGTTTAGCGCATTTTGCAAATAGCCAGAAATTCAGTTAATGCTAAAACGGTTACTATTTATCTGGCATAATAGACATCCAGCTAGTGGCTACGTGCAAGGTATGTGTGATATATCCATGCCCTTTTTGATCGTTTTCTTAGGGGAATACCTGCCATACGATTTCTAAAGGGTGAGCTTTACTCACAAAATAGACACTTTGCCATCTGGAACGCTTTAGGCTGTCTAAGCTGACATGTACTGGTGCATAAGTAAAGTCATTTAATCAGTTACTAGCAACTATACTTCTGGATTTGATGGACTTAGACAAGCTTACTCAAAAATCGACGAGTTGTTGTTCAGAATAGATCAATAACTTTACTAGCATTTTAAAAGATAAAAAATCGATTTGTTTGCCCTTTCCTTTCGAAATATTTCGACCATGCTGCTAAGAATGTTTTCAGCCAACAGCGGAGTACGTCTTTTCGACACTTATATAGCCTACTAAGGAAGCTACCCTTAGCTAATGGTCTTTTTGCTAATCGCTATTTTATAAAAATTTGCAGTAAGACTACTAGGGATGAGATTCGAATAGCTGATGGCTTTTCTGCAAAACATACCGACGACTAACTGGGGAGACTAAGATTTATCAATGATTATAGCCGAAGCCTACTGCTACCAAAAGATCTTTGCTGATAAAAAATGATCAACTATATTTTTACGTTACTGCTAAATGTGTTGGTTATAATCCTATATGAAATATACCACAGTTCTAACGTTATTATTACTCACGGCCTATGTCTATTCACTGCATTTGACCAGACATAAACACAGCAGAACGAGTCACATTAACGAAATTAATCAGAAAATAGCTTCTATACAAAGCAAATTGTCAAATCTTAAAACTAAAGTTACTTCTTAGATGTCTAATCTTAACTCGCTACATCAAAACAAAAGGCTATCAAGCTTAGAAAACACAGCAATCAGCTCAAGAGCTTAATTTTTAGACATTTACAAAACTAGCTTAATTGAATTATCTGACAGCGAACAAGTTTCAGATGAAATTTATTACGTACCGAATCTATTAGGAGAAATATGGTATTTTGGAAATTAAACTAAAGATGGATTAGATAAAATATATAGAGAAAATTAGGGCTTAAATTACAAGACATGCCCTATTTAAAAACCATTCGTAGACACAAAAGGAATATGTATTAAATGTAAGTAATAATACAATCTTGGATTGAAAAAATGTCATTAGTGCGCAAATATTGTGTAAAAAAAGCATTAATGTTTAGATTAAAATTAAAAATAGTAAAGCAATAGTAAAACAAATTAAACAAATTAAACAAAGCCAAACAAAAAAAATTAAGAGGAATCATAAAAAGCAAAAAATAATACAAATCCTGATTAAAAATAAAATCAGAAAAATGAGACCAAGCCTTAGCCTTCAAAGAATGAATCAAAGCAAGAAAATCAGAAAAATGAGACCAAACCTTAGCCTTCAAAGAACGAATCAAAGCAAGAAAATCAGAAAAATGAGACCAAACCTTAGCCCTCAAAGAACGAATCAAAGCAAGAAAATCAGAAAAATGAGACCAAGCCTTAGCCTTCAAAGAACGAATCAAAGCAAGAAAATCAGAAAAATGAGACCAAGCCTTAGCCTTCAAAGA
>Ga0169931_10001680_pt1 | contig 36415 bp, 33 predicted proteins | sample Kivu_15m_20L_FD_129675 | JGI IMG/M metagenome (GOLD analysis project Ga0169931, IMG submission 129675) | Freshwater microbial communities from Lake Kivu, Western Province, Rwanda to study Microbial Dark Matter (Phase II) - Kivu_15m_20L... | ecosystem: Environmental > Aquatic > Freshwater > Lake...
GCCGCCGCGCCCGGCGCCCCCTCACCGGCGGCTGGCGTGCGCGTCCCGGTGTCCGTGAGCGCTCGGACGCTCGCCCGCGCCGGCACCATCGCCATCGGTGCCAGCGGCTCGCGGCGGCGCGCGGCCCCGATCAGGCCGAGCAGCACCACCGTCCATCCGAACGGCCGCAGCGCCTCGAGCACTCTCGCCGCGGGCGGCGGTGCGAGACCCGGCGAAGCTGCGCAGGCGAGCGCCCACAGCGTCTGCACGGCGATCGCCGCGAGCACGAGCGCACCAAACCCGCGCGCGTGTCCGCGCAGCGCCAGCAGCCCCGCGAGCGCGAGCCACGCGAGCGCCGCGAGCCCATAGCCCGCCGATGCGATCAGTGAGGGTTCGATGGCGCACCCGCCTTTCGGGGCGGCGTCCGGTGCGGTGCGCGAACGGTCGACCGCAGGCCGCAGCGGCGATCGGTCAGGATCGCACCGGGCGGGAGCGGATCACGAGCGGGTCGGCGAGCGACTGCGTCCGGCATGCGCCGATGGTAAGGCGCGCGCGTCCGGCCGCTGCCGCGTGTCCGCACGACCGGACGACGCCGCGCTACCGGCGGGCCCCGCCGCCGTCCGGGCCACTGCCGCGCGGCCCGAAGTACGCGTCGAACTGCGCTGCGAGTTCGGGGAACGCCCGCCGCAGACGGTCCGGGTCGACGAAGTGCACCTCGCCCGCGACCGCGAAGAATTCGGCCTCGTCGGTCGCGGCGTACGGGTCCAGCGGCAGGCTCGCGTACCAGGGGTTGGCGGCGTCGCTCTCCGGGTCGACGTCCGCGGGGATTGCATCCTCGACCTGCTGCAGCGCCTCGCAGAAGCGGTCGTACGCTCGGTGCAGGATGTCGAGCCACGCCCGGCGCCGCGCCGCGGGCAGCGGCGGGCAGCCGTCGGCCTCGCCGTCGGCCAGATCGAGCTTGTGGACGAATTCGTGGATGACGACGTTGACCTCGATCGGCGCGGCGGCACCGCCCGAGTCCTCCCAGGACAGGACGATCGGTCCGCCGTCCATCGCCTCGCCGGCGAGCACGTCGTCGAACTCGTGGACCAGTCCGTCGTCGTCGGTGACGCGCCGGTGCACCGCGAAGGCCGACGGATAGACGACGATCTCGACGAAGTCCTCGTAGAGGGCCAGACCGAGGTGCAGCACCGGCAGGCAGGCCTGCGCGGCGATCGTCAGGCGCATGTCGTCGTCCGGCTGCAGTCCGTGCGTCCCGGTGAAGGTCTTGCGCGACAGGAACTCGGCCACCCGTTCGCGCAGTCGTCGCGCATCGTCCGGATCGAGCCGGGCGAGAAAGGGCAGGCGATCGACGACGCGTCGCCATGCGTCCGGGTCGACGGGTAGGGGACGCGCAGCAGCGCCGAGAGGCCAGATCATCGTGGGTGGGCATCGAGGCGGCCGGCATGACCGCCTGCCTATAATGCCGCCTCCGTGCCGAGGTCGGCCGCGTGGCCGGCCGTGCCGTATGCCATCCCACTCCCGCGCCCGGATCGCCGCCGTGCCCGGCCCCGCCTCCGCTCCCGCGCAGGAGAGCGGGCCTGGGCGGACCGAACGCGCGCTGGAGATCGCGACCGCCCGGGCCGCGGGCGCGCCCGCCGGCCGCGGCGAGCCGATCGTCGCCCACGCGCGCGGCACGCTGGCGATCCTCGAGGAGCTGCGCGTCGATGAGCCCACGCGGGTCGCGGCCGTGCTGTTCGGGCTGGGCGCTGTGCTGCCCGCCGAGGAGATCGAGCGCGAGTTCGGCGAGGAGGTGAGGCTGCTGGTCGACGGCATGCGCCAGTTGCTGCGGCTGGAGGACCTCACGCTGCGCGCGAACGCGGCGGGCGGCAGCGTCGATCTGGAGACCCTGCGCCGAATGACGCTCGCCATGGCGAGCGACATCCGCGTCGTGCTGTTGCGGCTCGCATCGCGGCTGCAGACGCTGCGTCACCACGCCGAGATCCGTCTGCCGCCGGAGGCGGCGGTGGCTCACGAGACCCTCGAGGTGCTGGCACCGCTCGCGAACCGGCTGGGCCTCGGCCAGCTCAAGTGGGAGCTCGAGGATCTGGCCTTCCGGTTCCTCGAGCCCGAGGTCTACAAGGGTATCGCGGCCCAGCTCGAGGAACGACGCGTCCAGCGCGAGGCGTTCGTGCGCTTGGCGATCCAGCGGCTGCGCGCGGCGCTGCGCACGCACGGCATCGAGGCGGAGGTCAGCGGCCGGCCCAAGCACATTCACAGCATCTACCACAAGATGCGCACCAAGGGCCTGAGCTTCGGCGAGGTCCAGGACCTGCGGGCCTTCCGAGTGCTCGTCGACGACGTGCGCGACTGCTACACGGTGCTCGGCGTGGTCCACCAGATCTGGCCGCCGATCCCCAGGGAGTTCGACGACTACATCTCACGGCCGAAGACGAACGGCTACCAGTCGCTGCACACGGTGGTGACCGCCGAGGACGGGCGGGCGCTGGAGGTCCAGATCCGCACCCGCCAGATGCATCAGCACGCCGAATTCGGCGTCGCCTCCCACTGGCGATACAAGGAGGCGTCCACCGGGACGGGCGCGGGGGCCGCAGCGGTCGCGCCGCGGCGCGGCGGCGGCGCGCGTGCGGCCGGCCACGCGCAGGACGAGCGGATCGTCTGGATGCGGCAGCTGCTGATGTGGCAGCAGGAGATGGGCGCGACGCTCGGCGGACGCGTCGCGACCTCGGCCGAGGGCGGCCGGATCTACCTGCTGACGCCGCAGGCGAAGGTGGTCGAGCTGCCCGCCGGATCCACGCCGGTGGACTTCGCCTACCACGTGCACACCGAACTCGGCCACCGCTGCCGCGGCGCACGCGTCGACGGGCAGATGGTTCCGCTCAACACGGTGCTGCGCAACGGTCAGACCGTGGACATCGTCGCCGCCCGTGCGGGCAGCGGCTCGGACGGCCCGTCGCGCGACTGGCTGAATCCGCAGCTGGGCTACGTGTGCAGCCAGCGCGCGCGGATGAAGGTCCGCCAGTGGTTCAACGCGCAGGAGCTCGCTCGCGATCTCGCGCTCGGCCGCGAGAAGGTCGAGAAGACGCTGCAGCGCGAGGGCCGCACCGCGCTCGCATTCGACGAGGTGGCGCGGCGGCTGGGCTACGGTCGCCCCGAGGACCTGTTCCTCGCCGCGGCTCGCGACGAGGTCGGGCCGCGGATGCTCGAGGAGGCGGTACGTGGCGGCGCCGACGCGTCCCGAGGGGAGGCATCGCGGTCGACGCGTGCCGCCTCCGCCGGCAGCTCCGCAGCCGAGGCGGGCGCGCGGGTCGTGCCCGAGCCCGCGCTGCGGCCCGCGCGCGGCGCGCGCACCGACGATGGTGCCGGCGTGCTCGTGGTCGGCGTGGACTTCCTGATGACGCAGCTCGCGCGCTGTTGTCGACCGGCCCCGCCCGATCCGATCGTCGGCTTCGTCACGCGGGGGCACGGGGTGTCGGTGCATCGCGCGGCATGCCGCAGCTTCGCGGAAATGGCCCGGCGGGCTCCCGAGCGCGTGCTGGAGACCAGCTGGGGCGACTGGCGGGCGCCTTCGCAGAGGTCGGGTGCCGCGGGTCGTGCGTATCCGGTCGACGTGTTCGTGCGCGCGCGCGACCGACAGGGACTGCTGCGCGACGTCTCCGACGTGTTCGCACGCGACCGGCTCAACGTGACCGCGGTGCGGACGCTGTCGCGCGACGGCGTCGCGCAGATGCAGTTCACGGTCGAGGTCGGCGACGTGCCCCAGCTGCAGCGCACGCTGGGGTCGGTGCGTGAGGTCGACGGCGTGATCGCCTGCGGCCGTCGCTGACGTTCAGCCTCCGGCGGGGCGGGGCGCGGACTTCGGCCGGAACGCACGGCAGACCCCCTCGTGCGTCTCGACGTACGGTGCGCCGATCAGGTCGAGGCAGTACGGCACCGCCGCGAAGATGCCCGGCACGGTCACCGCGCCGTCGCTGGCTCGGACACCCTCGAGCGTCTCCTGGATCGACTTCGGCTGACCGGGCAGGTTGACGATCAGTGCCCGGCCGCGGATCACCGCGACCTGTCGCGACAGGATCGCGGTGGGCACGAAGTGCAGGCTGATCGCGCGCATCGCCTCGCCGAATCCGGGCATCGTGCGTTCGCCGACCGCGAGGGTCGCCTCGGGCGTCAGGTCGCGGGGCGCCGGCCCGGTGCCGCCGGTGGTGAGCACCAGGTGGCAGCCGGCGACGTCGACCAGGTCGATCAGCGTGCGCTCGATCACCGGCCGCTCGTCCGGAATGAGCCGGGTTTCGGCGCTCCAGGGCGATGCGAGCGCCCGACCCAGCCACGCCTGCAGCGCGGGGATGCCCGCGTCCGCGTACACGCCGCCGGAGGCGCGGTCCGAGACCGAGACCAGACCCACACGCAGCGGCGCTTCCTCGGTGGCGGCGATCGGGGCGTCAGGCATCGTCGTTCGGTCCCGGTGACGGGTCGGTGTGGGGGTGCAGCGCGTCGCGCAGCACGCGGAAGAGCTCGCGGTAATGACGGCCGCGTCGTCCGCGCGCGGCTTCGGAGAGTGCCGCGCGCAGCACCGGGTGCACGTCGCGTCCGGCCGCCCCCGGGTGGCGCTCGACGAATTCGCCGAGCCGGTCGGGCGCGGCGAGCAGCGCGTCGCGCCAGCGCTCGGCTGCGTGCATGACCGCGGTCTGTGTACGGTGGCGGGCGTCGTCGAGTTCGAGCCGGCCGCGGATCGCGTCGGCGTCGACCGATCGCATCAGGCGACCGATCAGCTGCATCTGTCGGCGGCGACCCTCGTGCGCGGTGATCCTGCGCGCGAGAGCGATCGCGTCGCACAGCGGTTCGGGCAGATCCATCGATGCCAGCATCGACGCCGGGGCCTCGACCAGACGCTCGCCGAGCGCCTGCAGCGCGTGCATGTCCCGCTTGCGCTGCGACTTGCTCGGCGCCTCGTCGGCGGTTTCGACGTCGGGGGGCGTAAAGGCGCGAACCATGGCCTTGCTATGATAGCCCGCCGTCAACCACCGCCCACCCGATGTTCGACCACAGCCGTGCCCGCTTCGAGGAACTCGTCCGCTCGGTACTCGAGCGCGCCGCCCGGCTGGGTGCGACCGCGGCTTCGACCGACGTGTCCGAAAGCAGCGGCCTGTCGGTCAACGTCCGCAAGGGCAAGGTCGAGACCATCGAGCAGACCCGCGACAAGGGCCTCGGCGTGACCGTGTACGTCGGCACGCGGCGCGGCCATGCGAGCACCAGCGACTTCGGTGAGCGCGCGGTCGCCGATACCGTGAAGGCCGCGTTCGAGATCGCGCGATTCACCGGCGAGGATCCCTGCGCGGGGCTGCCCGAGCCGGACACGCTCGCGCGCGCCCCGCGTGACCTGGATCTGTTCCACCCCTGGACGATCGAAGCCGACGAGGCGATCGAGCTCGCACGGCGCATCGAGGCTGCCGCCTTCGCGGTCAGCCCGGCGATCGCGAACTCGGAGGGCGCGAGCGTGTCGGCGAGTCACGGTCATTTCGTGTCCGCCAACAGCCTCGGGTTCGTCGGCGGCTATCCGTACAGCCGGCACTCGATCGCGTGCGCGCCGATCGCGCGGCGCGGTCGCGCGATGCAGCGTGACGACTGGTACTCGTCGTCGCGTCATGCCGCCCGGCTCGCCGATCCGGAGGCGCTCGGACGCTACGCGGCCGAGCGCGCGCTTGCGCGCCTGGGGGCCACCAAGCTCGCCTCGCGCAAGGTGCCGGTGCTGTTCGAATCCCCGCTCGCCTGCGGCCTGCTCGGACACTTCGTGCAGGCGGCCAGCGGCACGTCGCTGTACCGCAAGGCGAGCTTCCTTCTCGACGCGCTCGGCAAGGACGTGTTCGCCCCGCACCTGGACGTCGACGAGGACCCGCTGCAGCCGGGCGAGTTCGGCAGCACGCCGTTCGACGACGAGGGCGTCGCGACCGCACCTCGGTGCGTGGTGTCCGCAGGCGTGCTCGGCGGCTGGTTCCTGTCGACCTACACCGCGCGCAAGCTCGGCATGCGCAGCACGGGCAACGCGGGCGGCGCCCACCACCTGCGGCTGTCCAGCCGCCGGACGGCACCGGACGACGACCTGCCGGCGATGCTGCGCAAGCTCGGCACCGGACTGTTCGTCACCGAACTGCTCGGCCATGGCGTGAACGGCGTGACCGGCGACTACTCGCGCGGCGCGAGCGGCTACTGGGTCGAGCACGGCCGCATCGTGCACCCGGTCGAGGAGATCACGATCGCCGGCAACCTCAAGGACATGTACCGCGGCATCGTCGCGGTCGGGGCCGACGAGGTGCTGCGCGGCACGCGTCGCTGCGGATCGGTGCTGATCGAGCGCATGGCGATCGCCGGCTGAGCCGAGCGCGGATGAACAAGGCCTTCGTCCGCGAGGACGCCGACGGCGACGACGACGACGAACTCGAGACGCCGCCTGCCGAACAGGGCGCGCCGCGGAACTACATCACCCCCGCGGGTCACGCCCGGCTGAAGGCCGAACTGCTGCAGCTGCTCGACGTCGAACGGCCCGAGGTGGTGCGGGTGGTCTCCTGGGCAGCCTCCAACGGCGACCGCTCCGAAAACGGCGACTACCTGTACGGCAAGAAGCGTCTGCGCGAGATCGATCGCCGGATCCGCTTCCTGACCCGGCGGCTCGACCGCGCCGAGGTGGTCGATCCGCAGCGACAGGCAGGCAACGACCAGGTGTTCTTCGGCGCGAGCGTCGCCTACCGCCAGTCCGATGGCGTACAGCGTCGCGTGACCATCGTCGGCATCGACGAGGTGGACCCGATCCGGGGGCGGATCAGCTGGATCTCGCCGGTCGCCAAGGCGCTGATCAAGGCCCGGGAGGGCGACACCGTGGCGCTCGCCACGCCGGCCGGGCGGCTCGAGCTGGAGATCGTCGAGGTCCGCTACGGTGCGATCGACTAGCGTCGGGGTCCGACGTACGGCGCGCGCCGGCCGGCGCCGTGGGGTCTAGAGGCGGGTGATCCGGGTGACGTCGGCCTGCTTGCGCAGCCGGCGGAACATCTGCGCGAGGTGATGACGGCTGCGGACCTGCAGCGTGAACCGGATGGTCGCGACCGCGTCCGGCTCCTCGTCCATGGACACATGCACGATGTTCGCCTCGGAGGCTGCGATGTCCGCGGCGACGCGGCCGAGCGCGCCACGGTCGTCGCGGACCTGGACCTCGATCACCGTGCGGTACAGACCGCGGATGTCTTCGCCCCATTCGACGTCGATCCAGCGTTCGGCGTCGCGCTGGCGCTGACGGCGCGCCGATTCGCAGTCGCTGCGGTGCACGAGCAGCCCGTGGCCACCCCGCATGTGGCCGATCACCGAGTCGCCCGGCAGCGGCAGACAGCAGGCCGAGCACTGCACCGCCATGCCCTCGGTGCCGTGAATCACGATCGGCATCGGCCGGGGGGCGAACGCCGCCGCGGCCGGCCGTGCGCTCATCTCCAGCGCGATCGCGCGCGCGACCACGGGCGCGAGCTTGCGCCCCAGCCCGATGTCGGCGTGGAGCTCGCCCACCGACTTCGCGCCGGCGTCGCGCGCAGTCTTCTCGAGCATCGCACCGTCGAGCGCGCCGGCGTCGATCCGCAGCGCCGCGAGCGACTGCTCGAGCAGCCGCCGGCCGAGCTCGACCGACTCCTCGTACTTCATCGTCCGCAGGAAGTGGCGGATCTCGGAGCGGGCCTTGCCGCTGCGCACGAACCCGAGCCATGCGGGATTCGCGCGCGACTCGGGATCGGTGATCACCTCGATCACGTCGCCGTTCTGCAGTTCGGTGCGCAGTGGCACCGGCTCGCCGTTGACCTTCGCGGCCACGCACTGGTTGCCGACGTCGGTGTGCACGCTGTAGGCGAAGTCGACCGTGGTCGCGCCCCTCGGCAGCGCTCGGATCTGACCCTTGGGCGTGAACACGTAGACGGCGTCCGGGAACAGGTCGACCTTCACGTGCTCAATGAACTCGAGCGAGTCGCCGGTCTGGTGCTGGATGTCGAGCAACGACTTCAGCCACTGGTGCGTACGCTTCTGCAGATCGGTGAAGGTCTCCTTGTCGGCCTTGTACAGCCAGTGCGAGGCGACACCTGCCTCCGCGACCCGATGCATGTCGCGGGTGCGGATCTGGAACTCGACCGGCGTGCCGTAGGGACCGACGACGGTGGTGTGCAGCGACTGGTAGCCGTTGACCTTGGGGATCGCGATGTAGTCCTTGAAGCGTCCCGGAATCGGCTTGAACGTCTGGTGCAGCGACCCCAGCGCCAGATAGCAGTCGGGCAGAGACTCCACGACCAGGCGGATGCCGAAGACGTCCATCACCTGCGAGAACGACAGGCGCTTCTCCTGCATCTTGCGGTAGATCGCCCACAGCGCCTTCTCCCGCGCGCGCAGCTCGGCCTTCACGCCCATCGCGGGTAGCGCGCGCTGGACCGCGTCGATGATCCGGCCCAGTCCCTCGCGGCGCATTCCGCGCGCTGCGGTGACTGCCTTGTCGAGCGTGCGATAACGGAACGGATACCGGTACCGGAACGACAGGTCGAGCAACTCGCGGTACAGCTCGTTGAGTCCGAGCCGGTTGGCGATCGGGGCGTAGATCTCGAGCGTCTCGCTGGCGATCCGACGCTGCTTGGGGAGCTCGACCGCCTGCAGCGTGCGCATGTTGTGCAGCCGATCGGCGAGCTTGATCAGGATCACCCGCACGTCGCGGGCCATCGCAAGCAGCATCTTGCGGAAGCTCTCGGCCTGCGCCTGCTCGCGGCTCGCAAACTCGACCTTGTCGAGTTTGGACAGGCCGTCGACCAGTTCGGCGACCTGCGGCCCGAAGCGCTCCACCATCTGCTGCTTCGTGACGCCCGAGTCCTCCATGACGTCGTGCAGCAGCGCCGCCATCAGCGCGTCAGCGTCCAGCCGCCAGCCGACGCAGATCTCCGCGACCGCGATCGGGTGCGAGATGTACGGCTCGCCGCTGGAGCGGAACTGCCCGAGGTGGGAGGAGTCCGAGAAGCGGTAGGCGTCGCGCACCCGCTTCAGGTCGTCCTCCGACAGGTAAGCCGCCGCTCGCCGGGTGACCTGCGCGAGCGAAACGACCCGCCTTTCGTCAGGGGGCGCGACGAATCCCTCGGTGTTGCGCCCGCTGTCGCTCCCGGCGCCGGTCGGCACCGGCGGGCGACGTTGCGCCCGGGATCGGGTGGCGATCGAACCGTCGGGCTTCATCGGTCCGCGCTCGCCTGGCGCCAGGTCAGGTGGGCACGCGCCGCAGCATTTCGCGTCCGACCTTGGCCGCGGCGATCTCGCGCAGGGCGGTCACGGTGGGCTTGTCCTTGCTCTCGACCTTGGGCGAGTGGCCTTGGGCGAGCATGCGGGCGCGGTACGTGGCGGCGAGGGCCAGCTCGAACCGGTTGGGGATGTGCTTCAGACAATCTTCGACGGTGATGCGGGCCATGGGGCGTCCTGGGTGGAATCGTGCGGCCAACGGAACACGGACTCAGGCCGGCGGGGCCGAGGGCGACGCCATGCCGAGGGCCGCGAACAGCGCCGCGTGACGCCGATGCTGCGGTCCGAACCGACACCGCGCCGCGTCAGCGATACCGACCAACTGCTGGCATGCGTCGCCAAAGTCTTGATTGATAATAACATATTGACATTCGCACGCGTGGGCGAGTTCGTTGCGCGCGGCCACCAGGCGGCGCTCGATCACCTCGGGTGCATCCTGGCCCCGCGCGGTCAGCCGTTCGCGCAGCACCGCCATCGACGGGGGCGCGATGAAGACCGACACCGCGTCAGGGAACCGGGCGCGTACCTGGGCCGCGCCCTGCCAGTCGATTTCGAGCACGATGTCGGTGCCCTCGGCCATCCGCTGCAGGATCCACTCGCGTGAGGTCGCATAGCGGTGACCATGCACCTTGGCCCACTCGAGGTATTCGCCCCGCTCGAGGCGCGTCGTGAACTCGTGTTCGGTCACGAACAGGTAGTCGACCCCATCGCGCTCGCCCGGCCGCGGCGCCCGCGTCGTGTAGGACACGGAGAGCCGAAGGTGGTTGCGTACCGACAGAAGGTGGCGCACCAGCGAGGTCTTGCCGGCGCCGGACGGGGCGACGACGATCAGCAGGCTGCCGCCGTGGGTGGGGTCGGGCATCGGACGGGTCGAGCGGGCGGTGCCGCATTGTGGCAGGTTTGGTGCGGCGGACGCGTCCGCCCGGCCGCCGGCAGGCCCCGAGCGACGTCCGCCGGTCACTCGAGATTCTGCACCTGCTCGCGCACCTGCTCGATCAGCAGCTTCAGTTCGACCGAGGCCTGCGTGACCTCCATGCCCGGGGCCTTCGCGCCGAGGGTGTTGGCCTCGCGGTTGAGCTCCTGCATCAGGAAGTCGAGCCGCTTGCCCACCGCACCGCCCGCCTCGAGCACGCGCGAGAGCTCGGCGACGTGGATGTCCAGCCGCGAGAGTTCCTCGGCGACGTCCACGCGCATCCCGTACACCGACACCTCCTGGCGGATGCGCGCGAGCGTCTCGTCGAGAGGGACGGGCGAGCCCCCGAGCGCCGACGAGGCCGCCTCGCGCAGCCGTTCGGTCAGCCGCTCGCCGAATTCGGCGACCAGCTGGGGCGCCCTGGGTCGCAGCGTGGCCACGATGGCCGCCATCCGGCCGGCCCGCTCGCGGATCGCGTCGGCCAGACGGGCGCCCTCCCGGGCGCGGCTGGCCGACAGTTCGTCGATCGCCTCGTCGACCAGCGGGCGGTAGGCGGCCAGCCACTGCGACGCGTCCGGCTGCGGCTCGTCGATCACCCCGGGAAACCGCAGGCAGTCGGCAACCGACAGCGGCGCCGCCGCGGGGAACGCGTCGAGCACCCGGGCCTGTGCCTGCGCGAGCGCCTGGAGCGCGTCGGCACGCACGATCACCTGCGCGCGGGCCGCGCCGCGATGCTGGACGGCAGCGCGGCAGTCGACCTTGCCGCGCGCAACCCGCATCGCGAGCGCCTCTCGCAGCACCGGCTCGAGCACGCGCAGTTCGTCGGGAAGCCGGAAAGCCACGTCGAGGAAGCGCGAATTCACCGAGCGCAGCTCGAGGCTCAGCCTGCCGAGCTCGTGGTCGCGGGTGGCACTGCCGTAGCCGGTCATGCTGTGCACGCCTGCGACCCTGGAGTTCATTACAATCGCTTCCTTATGGCGACCCAGACGAACGCGCCGCTGCCGGAAGGCCTGGAGGTCGGCGGCTACCGCATTGTAAGGAAGATCGCGAGCGGGGGATTCTCGATCGTCTATCTGGCCGATGACCCCGACGGCCAGCCGGTGGCTCTCAAGGAGTACCTGCCCAGCTCGCTGGTCCGTCGGGGTCCGGACGAGCTGGTGCCGGCGGTGAGTCCCGAAAATCTGAACACGTACCGGAACGGCCTGAAGTGTTTCTTCGAGGAGGGCCGAGCGCTCGCGCGCGTGCTCCATCCGAACGTCGTGCGCGTGCTCAACTTCTTTCGCGCCAACGAGACCGTGTACATGGTGATGGCCTACGAGCAGGGCCGCAGCCTGCAGGAACTGATCATGCGCTATCGCGGCAAGCCCGGCCGCGAGGTCATCCCCGAGCGGCACGTCCGTCGGATCTTCGCCCAGGTGATGAACGGGCTGCGCGAGGTGCACGCGAACCGGCTGCTGCACCTGGACCTCAAGCCCGCCAACGTCTACCTGCGCCGCGACGGATCGCCGATGCTGCTGGACTTCGGCGCGGCGCGACAGACGCTGAAGCTCGACGCCGCGAAGCTCTTCCCGATGTACACGCCCGGCTTCGCGGCGCCCGAGCTGTACCGGCGCAACCAGCAGCTCGGCCCGTGGACCGACATCTATGGGCTGGGCGCGACGATGTACGGCTGCATGGTCGGCTCGCCGCCGCAACCGGCTGACCAACGCGGTCAGCACGACAAGGTCGATGCGGCGCTCGCCACCGCGGTGAGGCTGTACTCCCAGCAGCTGGTCGACATCGTCCACTGGTGCCTGAAGCTCAATCCGCTGGAGCGACCGCAGAGCGTGTTCGTGCTGCAGCGTGCGCTGCGCGAGCCGCAGACCGGGGTCGCTGAGCCGCCACCGGTGCGCCCGGCGGGTTTCTCGCGCTGGCTCGACCGGCTCGCCGCGCGTCGGCGCGGGGCGTCGCGTCCGGACTCCACGCTGATGTGGCCGACCCAGAAGGCTTCGGGCTGACCGCCGTGCGATTCACGATCTTCCAGGACACCGCGCTCGGCGCCCGCACGGTCAACCAGGACCGCATGGGCTACTGCTATTCGCGCGAATCGCTGCTGATGGTCGTGGCCGACGGGATGGGCGGACACGTGCGCGGCGAGGTCGCCGCGCAGCTGACCGTGCAGGCCTGCGCGGGCCTGTTCCAGAAGCACGCCCAGCCGCGGCTGGCCGACCCGGCGGAATTCCTCGACCTGTCGCTGCGGGTCGCGCATCGCGAGCTGCTGCGCTACCAGGGCGCACAAGGCCTGCCCGAGGCGCCGCGCACCACGGTGGTCGCGTGCGTGATCCAGGACGACTGCGCGTGGTGGGCCCACGCCGGCGACTCGCGGCTGTACTGGCTGCGCGACGGCCGCATCCTCTCGCGCACGCGCGACCACTCGAAGGTGCAGACGCTGGTGTCCCTCGGTCTGATCTCCGAGGCGGATCAGGACGGGCATCCCGAGCGCAACAAGGTGCTGAACTGCCTGGGCTCGCCGTACGAGCCGACGATCGAGATCACGTCGCGCGCGCGGCTCGAGCGCGGCGACACGCTGGTGTTGTGCACCGACGGGTTCTGGTCGGGCATCCCCGAAGACGGGTTCGCCGCCGCGTTCGGGCACGCCTCGATCGCGCGGGTCGTGCCCGAGCTGGTGCAGCGTGCGGTGCAGGTCAACGGCCGGTTCGCCGACAATGCCACGGTGGTTGCAATCAACTGGGAGAGCAGTGAGACCGACGAGGACGTACCCACGCTGTCGTCGCTTAACCTGCCCGACGGGGCGGTGACCACGACCGTCTCGATCGGCCAGATCGAGGAGGGCGCGGCTGAGGACACGCTCACCGACGAGGAGATCGAGCGTCAGATCGCCGAGATACAGGAGGCGATCCAGCGGACCAATGCGGCGCAGAGCGGGGGGGCGGCATGAACGGCCGCCCGCTGACCGAGGCCTTCGCACGGCCTTCGGGGCGCGCGGCGGACGCGCTGCGCGAGGTGCGGATCGAACGCGCCTGGACCCGTCATGCCGAAGGCTCGGTGCTGGTCTCATTCGGCGACACGCGGGTGCTGTGCACGGCGAGCGTCGAGAACACGGTGCCGTCCTTCCTGCGCGGCCAGGGCCGCGGCTGGGTGACCGCGGAATACGGCATGCTGCCGCGCTCGACCCACACGCGCTCGGATCGGGAGGCGGCCAAGGGCAAGCAGTCGGGACGCACCCAGGAGATCCAGCGGCTGATCGGGCGCAGCTTGCGCGCGGTGATCGACCTGCGGCGTCTCGGTGAACGGACAGTGCAGGTCGACTGCGACGTGCTGCAGGCCGACGGCGGCACGCGCACCGCGGCGATCACCGGCGCATGGGTCGCGTTGCACGACGCGTGCACCTGGATGCAGGCGCAGGGCCGGCTCGGCGACGTGTGGCCGCTGCTCGATTCGGTCGCAGCCGTGTCGGTCGGGCTGTGGCAGGGCGTGCCGGTGCTCGACCTGGACTACCCCGAGGACTCGGCCTGCGACACCGACATGAACGTCGTGATGACCGGCTCCGGCGGGCTGGTGGAGGTCCAGGGCACGGCCGAGGGCCGCCCGTTCACGCGGGCGCAGGTCGATGCGATGCTCGACCTCGCCGCGGCCGGGATCAGCCGGCTCGGGGCGCTGCAGCGCGGCTCGCTCGCGATCGTCGCGGGCTGAGCGGCGTGGCCGCGCTCGAGCGGATCGTGCTCGCCTCGGGCAACGCGGGCAAGCTGCGCGAGCTGCGCGCGCTGCTCGCACCCACCGGAATCGCGGTGGTCGCGCAGGCCGAGCTCGGGGTCGGCGAGGCCGAGGAGCCCCATCCGACGTTCGTCGAGAACGCCCTCGCCAAGGCTCGGCACGCCAGCCGGGCGACCGGACTGCCCGCGCTCGCGGACGATTCAGGCGTGTGCGTGCCGGCGCTCGGGGGCGCCCCGGGCGTGCGCTCGGCCCGCTACGCGCCCGACTCGGGCGGTGAGCGCTCGGATGCGATGAACAACGCCCGACTGGTGCACGAACTCGCTGGCGGCCTCGATCGCGCCGCGTACTACTACTGCGCGCTCGTGCTGGTGCGCCGGTCCGACGATCCCCAGCCGGTGATCGCCGACGGCTTGTGGCACGGCACCATCCTGCACGCGCCCCGGGGATCGGGCGGCTTCGGCTACGACCCGTACTTCCTGTTGGCCGACGCCGGCATGACGGTGGCGGAGCTGGACGAGACGCGCAAGAACCAGCACAGCCACCGAGGCCGCGCGATGCGCGCGCTGCTCGAACGCATGCGTGAGGCTCGGCTGATCGGCCCCGGGCCCGAGCGGGGCTGACGTGGTCGCGCAGCCGGTGGTCGCGGGCGTGCCGTCTCGGCGGCCACGCCTCGGGAGCCTGCCGCCGCTGTCGCTCTACGTGCACCTGCCGTGGTGTCTTCGCAAGTGCCCGTACTGCGACTTCAACTCGCACGAAGCGGGCGCTGAGGTGCCCGAGTCCCGGTACCTGGATGCGCTGCGCGCAGATCTCGAGGCCGCAGTGCCGCAGGTCTGGGGCAGGGTAGTACAGACCGTCTTCATCGGCGGGGGCACGCCCAGCCTGTTCTCGGCGCGCTCGATCGACCGGCTGCTCGGCGACGTCCGCGCGCTGCTGCGCCTTGCCGCCGACGCCGAGGTCACGCTCGAGGCCAATCCGGGCACGTTCGAGCGGGCACGCTTCGAAGGCTACCGCGATGCCGGCGTGAACCGGTTGTCGCTCGGCGTACAGAGCTTCGACGACGACCGGCTGCGCGCGCTCGGTCGTGTCCACGACCGCGGGCAGGCGCTGGCGGCCGCGCAGGCGGCCGCGCGACTGTTCCCGACCTTCAACCTGGACCTGATGGCGGCGCTGCCCGGCCAGGACCTGCCCGGGCTGCGGTCCGACCTCGCGCAGGCGCTCGCGCTCGCGCCGCCGCACCTGTCGTACTACGCGCTGACGCTCGAGCCGAACACGCTGTTCGCGAGCCGGCCGCCGGCCGGCCTGCCGGACGAGGACACCGCCGCCGAGATGCAGGCCTGGATCGAGCAGGCGACCGCGGCCGCCGGACTGCACCGTTATGAGGTCTCGGCCTACGCTCGCGTCGGCCACCGCGCGCGGCACAACCTCAACTACTGGACCTTCGGCGACTACCTCGGTGTCGGCGCGGGCGCGCACTCGAAGCTGTCGTTCGCCGACCGGATCGTCCGACAGGCGCGCCTGCGGCATCCGCGGCGCTACATGGACGGGGCGCTCGCGGGCGCCGCGATCGAGGAGGAGCGCACGCTCGACGCCGGCGACCTGCCCTTCGAGTTCATGCTGAACGCGCTGCGGCTGGTCGAGGGCGTGCCGGTCGCTCGGTTCGCCGAGCGGACCGGGATGACGCTCGCGGCGATCGCGCGGCCGATCCGCATGGCGGCCGAGCGCGGGCTGCTGGATCCCGAGCCGTCGGCCCTGCGACCGACGCCGCTGGGGCTGCGCTTCCTGAACGATCTGCAGCAGCTGTTCCTGACCTGAACGGGGTGCGCCCGACGCACCGCCTCGCCACCCTGGGATCGCGCTGCGCAGCACGATGACGCGCACGCCGCCGTTGCTCGACCACCGGCTCGCCCCCTTTGAGATCGGCTGGATCGCGGCGCATGGTCAGGACCGCGTCCTGGGGGTCGACCCCGTGCTGCTGCTCCTGTACCGCCGGTTCGCGGCACTGCACCGATTCGAGACCGTGATCGTCTTCCGGTTCTCGGGCGAGCCGCTCGATGCCGCCGCCGCCGGCGACGCAGCGGCCCCCGACGACGACGACGCGATGCGGAAGAGCCTGTCCGACGCGGCGCTGGCCGCCTACGGGTACCCGGATCGCGGTGACGACGACGCGGTGGCGATGTGCTGCACCTCGGCGACCACCGACCGCCCGAAGGGCGTGGTGTATGGCCATCGCTCGACCGTGCTGCACGCGCCGGCCGCCGAACGTCTGGGGGCTGCCTCCGCTCGGGACGCGGTGCTGCCGGGCACGCCGATGTTCCACGCGAACAGCTGGGGTGTCTCCGACGGCGCGGCAATGCTCGGCGCGAAGCGGGTGTTCCCGGGGCTGCACCTTCATCCCGAGGACCTGCTCGATCTGATGAAGCTCGAATCGCCGACCTTCACGCTCGGGGTGCCGACCCTCTCGCTGTCGACGATCCCGCGGGTCGACCTGCGGATCGTCGCCGAGCCTCGCGAGCTGCCGCCGTGGGACGGCGAACAGGCGGGCAATCCCGGTCGCCGGCCCCTTCGGCACCGGCGGCCACCATGCAACGCCGACCGATCCGGGGAGAGTCACCGGCGACGGCTGGCTGCGCACCGGCGACGTCGGTGCGGTCGACCCGCACGGCAACCTGCGGCGTGCCGACGACGCCAAGGACCTGATCACGTCCGGGGCGAGTGGATCAGCTCGGTCGATCGGGAGCATGCGCTGATGTCGCACCTGGCGGCGGCCGTGGCGGCGGTGAGGGTCGTGCCGCACCCACGGTGGTCGGATCGCCCGCTCGCCTGCGTGGTGCTGCGCCCGGGGGCGCAGGCAGACGCCCCCGCGCTGCGTGAGCCCATCGCGCCGGCGTTCGCGAAGTGGCCGCTGCCCGACGTGATCGAATTCGTCGACCCGATGCCGCGCACCTGCACCGGCAGGGTCTGGAAGGCGCGGTTGCGCGAGCGTGATGCCGACGATCGGCTACCCGACGGGCCGAGCGCACCCATATAATGCATTTCTGCGGAGCCGCCCCAAGACGGAGCGCCCCGATCCGGTGCGTCTCTCGCGCCAGCGCCGGCGCCGCCCCGAAATGCCGCGCCATCCCAGGGCGCCGGGAACGGTCCGCCAGGCTGGGAATGGCACGGATCCTGCTAAATTGCCGGCCCGAGGGAACACCTCCCGCAAGCGTTTTTCCTCGCCCGATCCACCGACCCCATCGCACCACCAGGAGAAAGTCTCGATGGCATCCGCCCAGGACGTGATGAAGAAGATCGCGGACAACGAAGTGAAGTTCGTTGACTTCCGCTTCACCGACACCCGCGGCAAGGAGCAGCACGTCTCGGTTCCGGTCTCGGCGTTCGACGAGGACAAGTTCATTTCGGGCCACGCGTTCGACGGCTCGTCGATCGCGGGCTGGAAGGGCATCGAAGCCTCCGACATGCTGCTGATGCCGGACCCGGCCACCGCGAACATCGATCCGTTCCGTGAGGAGCCGACGCTGATCCTCACCTGCGACGTCGTCGAACCGTCGGATGGCAAGGGCTACGAGCGTGATCCGCGCTCCCTCGCCAAGCGGGCCGAGGCCTACCTGAAGTCCACCGGCGTGGGCGACACCGCGTACTTCGGGCCGGAGCCCGAGTTCTTCATCTTCGACTCGGTGACGTGGAACGTCGACATGTCGGGCTGCGGCGTCAAGATCAACTCCGAGGAGGCCCCCTGGTCGACCGGGAAGGAGTTCGAGGGCGGCAACCTCGGGCACCGTCCGGCGCTCAAGGGGGGCTACTTCCCGGTTCCGCCGGTCGATTCCCTCCAGGACATGCGCTCGGAGATGTGCCTGATCCTCGAGCAGATGGGGGTTCCGGTCGAGGTTCACCACCACGAGGTCGCGGCCCCCGGGCAGTGCGAGATCGGCACGAAGTTCTCGACGCTCGTGCAGCGCGCCGACTGGCTGCAGGTGCTGAAGTACGTGGTCCTGAACGTGGCGCACAGCTACGGCAAGACCGCCACCTTCATGCCCAAGCCGGTGGTCGGCGACAACGGCTCGGGCATGCACTGCCACCAGTCGGTGTGGAAGGACGGGCACAACCTGTTCGCCGGCGACAAGTACGCCGGCCTGTCGGACTTCGCGCTCTATTACATCGGCGGCATCATCAAGCACGCCCGCGCGCTCAACGCGATCACCAACCCGGGCACGAACTCGTACAAGCGCCTGGTGCCGGGATTCGAGGCGCCGGTCAAGCTCGCGTACTCGGCGCGCAACCGTTCGGCGTCGATCCGCATCCCGTACGTCAGCAACCCCAAGGGCCGCCGGATCGAAGTGCGCTTCCCGGACCCGACCGCCAATCCGTACCTCGCGTTCGCGGCGATGCTGATGGCCGGTCTGGACGGCGTGCAGAACAAGATCCACCCGGGCGACGCCGCCGACAAGAACCTGTACGACCTGCCGCCCGAAGAGGATGCGAAGATCCCCACCGTGTGCTCGTCGCTGGACATGGCGCTGGACTACTTGGACAAGGACCGCGAGTTCCTCACTCGGGGCGGGGTGTTCAGCGATGCGATGATCGACGCGTACATTGCGTTGAAGATGGAGGAGGTCACTCGGTTCCGGATGACCACGCATCCGGTCGAGTTCGACATGTATTACTCGCTGTGACGCCATGACCGGTGTCGCCCGGGCCGTCGTGGCCCGCCGACACCGGGTGACGCTGTGCCGATCGGCGGCGACGAAGGGACGGGCGACCGTCCCTTTTTTTGTCTTACACTCGCCCGATGCAGCGGTGTCTGACCCCGATCGCCCTCGCGCTCGCCCTGAGCGTGCTGGCCCCACCATCGAACGCGCAGATCTGGCGCTGCGAAGGCGCCAACGGCGTGATCGAGTACAGCAACGCGCCGGGCAGCGGACGCGACCGCAACTGCCGGGTGGTCGATCTGCCTCAGATCACCACCGTGCCCGCGCCCAAACCGGCGCCGCCGGCCGCGCCGGCGCCGAGGGCGTCGGCTGCGCCGCCGGGCCAGTCCCCGGGGTCGGCTGCGTCGTCCTCGGGGTTCCCGAGGGTGGACAGCTCCGCCCAGCGCACGCGCGACCAGGACCGGCGCCGCATCCTCGAGGACGAGTTGCGACGGGAGGAGTCGCGACTCGCCGAGCTTCGGACCGAGTTCAACGGCGGAGAGCCCGAGCGCCGAGGCGACGAGCGCAACTTCGCGCGGTACCAGGAGCGCGTCCAGCGGCTCCGCGACGACATCGCCCGGTCGGAGAGCGCGGTCGCATCGCTGCGCCGCGAGATGGCGGCGCTGCGCGACTGAGCGTGCATCGCCTCATGGCCGGCGGTCGGCGATCCCGATGAGCGTCGAGCCGAGTCTGCCCGACGGGCTGGAACGCCGTCGCCATCCGTCGTCCCTCCTCGCTGGCCTGGATCTGCTCGCCTGCGCAGTCGTGCTGCTCGATTCGCAGGGCAACACCCGCTTCCTCAATCACGCGGCGGAGCAGCTGTTCGAGCTGCCCCAGCGAGTGATCGAAGGCGCGCAGTTCGCCCGTCAGTTCCTCAACGGCGGGACGATCGACGGCCTGCTCGAGGAGGCCTGCAACAATGCGTTCGGCCAGAAGCGCCAGGACATCGTCCTCGAGCGTTCCGGGCGTGATCCGCTCGCGGTGCACTGCGTGGCGGTGGTGCTCGAGAGCGAGCTCGGTGCGCTGCTGCTCGAGTTCCGCGAGATCGATCAGCGTGTGCGCGTCGACCGCGAGGCGCGGATGCTCGAGTCGGTTCGGCTGAACCGGGAGCTCGTGCGCAACCTCGCCCACGAGATCAAGAATCCGCTGGGAGGGATCCGGGGCGCGGCCCAGTTGCTGGCGATCGAGGTCGGCGTCTCGGCGCTGCGCGACTACACCCAGGTGATCGTCAAGGAGGCCGACCGCCTGCAGACGCTGGTGGATCGGCTGCTCGCGCCGCACCGTCACCCGCGACTGGTCGGCGACGTCAACATCCACGAGGTGCTCGAACGGGTGCGGTCGGTGGTCACCGCCGAGTACCCGGTCGGACTGGAGATCGTCCGCGACTACGACGCGAGCCTGCCCGAGTTCCGCGGCGACAAGGAGCAGCTGATCCAGGCGGTGCTGAACCTGGTGCGTAACGCCGCCCAGGCGATGCAGGGCCGCGGCCGTATCCTGCTGACGACGCGGATCGCACGTCAGGTCACGATCGACAAGGTCCGGTACAGACTGGCATTGGATTTGCATGTGATCGACGACGGCCCGGGGATTCCGGATGAGATCCGTGATCGGATCTTCTTTCCGCTGGTCTCCGGCCGCGACGGTGGTAGCGGCCTCGGACTCACGCTCGCTCAGACCTTCGTGCAGCAGCACCAGGGGGTGATCGAGTGCGACAGTCAGCCGGGCCGGACCGATTTTCGGGTGTTGCTGCCGCTGCCCTGAGCGCGAGTCCCCGAGGCGGGCGCGCGAGGGGCGGCCACGGGATGTCAGCGCGCATGTCGAACGCTGTATGGATCGTCGACGACGACCAGTCGATTCGTTGGGTGCTCGAGCGTGCCTTGTCGCGCGAGGGGTTCGACGTACGCGCCTTCGGCACGGCGCGCGACTGCCTGAGGGCGCTGGAGGCTGACGCTCCGCGCGTACTGGTTTCGGACATCCGGATGCCGGGAGAGTCCGGCATCGACCTGCTGGCTCGGGTGAAGGCTCAGCGACCGGGCATGCCGGTGATCATCATGACGGCGTATTCGGATCTGGACAGCGCGGTCTCGGCCTTCCAGAGCGGCGCGTTCGAGTACCTCCCCAAGCCGTTCGACCTGCCCAAGGCGATCGAGCTGATCCGGCGGGCGGTCGCCGAGAGCGAACGCGAGGCAGCCGCCGAGGAGACGATCGGCGAAACGCCCGAGATGCTCGGCCAGGCACCGGCGATGCAGGAGGTGTTTCGCGCGATCGGCCGGCTGTCGCAGTCGAACGTGACCGTTCTGATCACCGGTGAATCCGGCACCGGCAAGGAGCTGATCGCCCGCGCGCTCCACAAGCACAGCCCGCGCGCAGGTCAGCCGTTCGTCGCGCTGAATACCGCCGCGATACCGCGCGATCTGCTCGAGAGCGAGCTGTTCGGCCACGAACGCGGCGCGTTCACCGGCGCCCAGCAGATGCGCCGTGGCCGCTTCGAGCAGGCCGAGGGCGGCACGCTCTTTCTCGACGAGATCGGCGACATGCCGGCTGAACTGCAGACGCGGCTGCTGCGCGTGCTGTCGGACGGCCACTTCTACCGCGTCGGCGGGCACCAGCCGCTGAAGGCGAGCGTTCGCGTGATCGCAGCCACGCACCAGAACCTCGAGGAACGGGTCCGCCAGGGGCTGTTCCGCGAGGACCTGTTCCACCGGCTGAACGTGATCCGTCTGCGGCTGCCGTCGCTGCGCGAGCGGGTTCAGGACATCCCGCTGCTCACCCGCCACTTCCTCGCGCGCAGCGCACGCGAGCTGGGCGTGGACGCCAAGCGCCTGTCCGACGAGGCGCTCGCCCGGCTGGCGGCGTTCTCGTGGCCGGGCAACGTGCGCCAGCTGGAGAACGTCTGCCACTGGCTCACGGTGATGGCACCGGCGCAGATCATCGAATCGAAGGACTTGCCACCGGAGATCCAGGCGGTGGACCGGGCGGTGCCGACGGTCTCCTGGGCTGCGGCGTCCGGCGTGGTTGCGGCCGCACCGCCCGCGTCCGTACGCGGCGGTGCCGACGCTGCGGCGGACGCCCCGACGACACCTCCGGGTCTGGTTGAACGGGTCGACGGACCGACGGCTCCCGCCGCCCCGACCGGCGAAGCGACACCTCAACCCGTGCTGGTGCCCCAGCGGGCCCGTCCGGGCTGGGCGACTTTGCTCGAGACCGAGGTTGCGCAGATGCTCGCCGCCCAGTCGGCCCGCGGGGGCGAGCCGCCCGAGGCCTCCGACGTGATGGAACGCCTGACCCGAGCGTTCGAATCGACCGTCATCCGGACGGCACTGCGACACACGCGCGGACGGCGGATCGACGCGGCGCTGCGGCTGGGCATCGGCCGCAACACGATCACCCGCAAGATCCAGGACCTGCGCCTGGAGGACGACTGACCGGTCGCCCCGGGGGCGTCATCCGTCGTCGCCGAGTTCGACGATCACCGGCGCGTGGTCGGACGGCTGGGGCAACTTGCGCGGCGCCCGGTCGATCGTGCACGACCGCACCGAGGCGGCGAGCGCTCGGCTGACCAGAAGGTGGTCGATCCGCAGCCCCCGGTTCTTCTGAAACCCGAGCTGGCGGTAGTCCCACCAGCTGTAGGTCTTCGGCGGCTGCTCGAACAAGCGGAAAGCGTCGACCAGGCCGAGGGACAGCAGCGCCCGGAAGCGCTCCCGCTCAGGCTCAGAGCAGAGCACCTGCCCGACCCACGCGGCCGGATCATGGACGTCGCGGTCCTCGGGCGCGACGTTGTAGTCGCCGGCGACCACCAGGCGCGGCGATGCGGCCAACTCGTCGGCGAGCCACGCGGCCAGCGCATCGAGCCAGCGCAGCTTGTAGTCGTACTTGTCGGTGCCCACGGCCTGGCCGTTCGGCACATAGGCGCTGATCACCCGTACGCCGCCCAGCGTGGCGGCGATCAGCCGGCGCTGCTCGTCCGGGAACCGCGGGTTGCCGGTGTGCAGGTCGGTGGGCTGAAGCCCCGCGGCAACCCGCCACAAGATCGCCACACCGTTGTAGGTCGGCTGTCCGGAAAAGACCGCGGCATACCCCGCCGCGGCGATCTCGTCGACCGGAAAGCGCTCGTCGACCAGTTTCGTCTCCTGCAGGCAGAGCACGTCCACCGGATGCGCCTGCAGCCAACCGAGCACCTGCGGCAGCCGGACCTTCAGCGAGTTGACGTTCCAGGTGGCGAGCTTCATCGGCGGTGCGGTCGGTTGCGCAGGGGCCGGCGCAAGGATACCGGCAGCGTCGCTGCAGGGTATCCGAAGAGGGCAAGGGTGTCCGGGCTGTCCGACCGCCTTGGGGCGCCGCGGACGGAGGCGGTACGATGCGCGTTTTCCGTGATCCGGACGATGGACCCGATGACCGACACGCTGATCGAACTGCTCGCCCGCGGCGAGGCCGCTGCTGCTGCGCTGGGTGCGCCGGGACGCGAGGCGCTGGACTACGGCGGGTTGCGTGCGCTGGTGGCGGGCACGCGCGAGCGGCTGAACGGGCTGGGGATCGGGCGGGGCGATCGGGTGGCGATCGTGCTGGACAACGGCGCGGAGATGGCGGCGTGCTTCGTGGCGTGCGCGTGTGCGGTGACGGCCGCGCCGCTGAATCCGGCGTACCGGGCCGAGGAGTTCGAGTTCTACCTGACCGACCTGAGGGCGGCGGCGCTGATCGTGGCGCGCGGCGAGGACTCGGCGGCGGTGGCGGTGGCGCAGCGGCTGGGGGTGAGGATCCTGGAGCTGGTGGCCGAGCCGCTCGGGGGTGCGGGCAGCTTTCGGCTGGAGCCGCGCGAGGCGGGCGGCGCCGGCGAGGCGGCCCGCCCGGGGCCGGCGCAGCCCGAGGACGTGTCGATGGTGCTGCACACCTCGGGCACGACCTCGCGCCCGAAGATCGTGCCGCTGTCGCAGCGCAACCTGGTGGCCTCGGCGCGGCACATCCGGGACACGCTGGGTCTGGGGCCCGCCGACCGGGGGCTGAACATCATGCCGCTGTTCCACATCCACGGTCTGATCGCGGGGGTGCTGGCGCCGCTGTCGGGCGGCTCGATGGTGTTCTGCACCCCGGGGTTCAACGCGCTGAGGTTCTTCGCGTGGATGGACGAGGCGCGGCCCACCTGGTACACGGCGGTGCCCACGATGCACCAGGCGATCCTGTCGCGGGCCTCCAAGAACGCCGAGGTGATCGCGCGCAACCGGCTGCGGTTCCTGCGCTCGTCGTCCTCCTCGATCGCCCCGCAGGTGATCCACGAGCTCGAGCGGGTGTTCGGCGCGCCGCTGATCGAGTCCTACGGCATGACCGAGGCGACCCACCAGATGGCCTCCAACCCGCTGCCCCCGGGGGTGCGCAAGCCCGGCACGGTGGGCGTGGCCGCCGGCCCGCAGATCGCGGTCATGGACCCGCACGCAGGCCTGCTGGGGCCCGGGCAGACCGGCGAGATCGTGATCCGCGGCCCCAACGTCACCGCCGGCTACGAGGCCAACCCCCAGGCCAACGCCGAGGCGTTCGTCCAGGGCTGGTTCCGCACCGGCGACCAGGGCGTGCTCGACGAGCAGGGCTACCTGACGATCACCGGCCGGCTCAAGGAAATCATCAACCGCGGCGGCGAGAAGATCAGCCCGCGCGAGATCGACGAGATCCTGATGGACCACCCCGCGGTGGCCCAGGCGGTGTGCTTCGCCATGCCCCACCCCAAGCTGGGCGAGGAGGTCGCCGCCGCCGTCGTGCTGCGCGAGGCCGCCCGCGCCAGCGAGCGCGAACTGCAGGAGTTCGTCGCCCGGCGTGCCGCCGACTTCAAGGTCCCCAAGCGCGTGCTGCTGCTCGACGAGATCCCCAAGGGCGCCACCGGCAAGCTGCAACGCATCGGCCTCGCGCACAAGCTCGGCCTCGCGTGAGCGGCTCGCGTCCCGCGATTCGACCCGTCAGGAAGACACCGGTTCCACCCCCCTCTCCTCTGGAGTTCCGATGACCCCGACCCGACCCCAGCCTCGTCCAGCCCGCCGGATCGCGGCGATCGCCCTCGCGACCGCGGCCGCTCTCGTCTCGGCGCCCCCCTCCGCCGGCGCCCAGGCCTGGGAACCGGGCAAGCCGATCGAGTTCGTCGTACCCGCGGGCACCGGTGGGGGCGCCGACCAGATGGCGCGGTTCATCCAGGGCATCGTCGCCAAGCACAGCCTGTCCAAGCAGCCGATCGTGGTCGTCAACCGCTCCGGAGGCGCAGGCGCCGAGGGCTTCCTCGCGATGAAATCGGCCAACGCCGATCCGCACAAGATCGTCATCACGCTGTCGAACCTGTTCACCACGCCGCTCGCCACCGGCGTGCCGTTCAACTGGCGCGACCTCACCCCAGTCACGATGCTCGCACTCGACCAGTTCGTGCTCTGGGTCAACGAGGAGTCGCCGCACAAGACGCCCAAGGCGTTCCTGGACGCGCTGAAGGCCGGCGCCGCGAACAGCATCAAGATGGGCGGGACCGGCTCCAAGCAGGAGGACCAGATCATCACGGTGATGCTCGAGAAGGCCGGCGGCGGCAAGAAGATGACCTACGTGCCGTTCCGGGGCGGCGGCGACGTCGCGGTGCAGCTGGTGGGCAAGCACATCGACGCGACGGTCAACAACCCGATCGAGGCCGAGTCGCACTGGCGCGCCGGCAAGCTCAGGCCGCTGTGCGTGTTCGACAAGGACCGCATGCCGTACAAGGAAAAGCTGACCGCGAGCCAGTCGTGGAACGACATCCCGACCTGCAAGTCCGCGGGCATCGACGTGGAGTATCTGATGCTGCGGGGCATCTTCATGGCGCCGGGCGTCAAGCCCGAGCAGGTCGCCTGGTACAACGCGCTCTTCGACAAGGTGCGCGCGCTGCCCGAGTGGCGCGAGTTCATGGACAAGGGCGCGTTCAGGCCGGCCACGATGCGGGGCCAGGAGTTCTTCGACTGGCTCGGCCGCAACGAGCAGATGCACCGCGTGCTGATGCGCGAGGCCGGATTCCTCGCGATGTGACCGGCGCGCGGGCCCCGCGCCCGCGCGGTCCTTCCACCCGGGCGCCGCAGCGCGCCCCAGGAGCCGATCCTTGTCCGAGCCCGCCCGATCAGACGCCCCCGCCGTGCGCGCGCGCGGGCCCGAAGCCGCGCTCGCCGTGCTGCTGCAGGCGATCGCCACGCTCGTGATCCTAGACAGCCTGCGGGTCGGCGTCGGCTGGGCCGACGACGGTCCGCGCTCGGGCTACTTCCCGTTCATCGTCGGCGTGCTGCTGTTGGCGAGCGCCACGTGGATCCTGGTGTCGCAGCTGCGCCGCTGGCGCGCCGACCGCAGCGAGTTCGCCGAGCGCGCGCAGCTGCGTCAGGTGATGTCGATGGCGGTGCCGATCACGCTGTACGTGGGTGCGATCGCCGTGGTAGGGCTCTACCTCGCGTCGATCGCGCTCATCGCCTGGTTCATGCTGCGACACGGCCGCTACCGGGTGCTGTCCACGGCCGCGGTATCGGTCGGCGTGCCCCTGCTCGCCTTTCTGGTCTTCGAGCGCTGGTTCCTCGTGCCGCTGCCCAAGGGGCCGGTCGAGGCCCTGCTCGGCTTCTGATCCCCGGACGCGGCCATGCAGGAACTCGTCGACCTCGCGAACGGATTCTCGGTCGCGCTCACCCTGCCGAACCTCGGATTCATTGCGATCGGGATCGTCCTGGGCGTACTGATCGGCGTGCTGCCCGGTCTGGGCGGTGCCAACGGGGTGGCGATCCTGCTGCCGCTCACGTTCTCGATGAACCCCACGTCGGCGATCATCATGCTGTCGTGCATCTACTGGGGCGCGCTGTTCGGCGGGGCGATCACCTCGATCCTGTTCAACATCCCGGGCGAGCCCTGGTCGGTGGCCACCACCTTCGACGGCCACCCGATGGCCCAGCAGGGGCGCGCCGCACAGGCGCTCACCGCGGCGTTCACGTCGTCGTTCGTCGGCGCGCTGTTCGCCGTGCTCCTGATCACGTTCACCGCGCCGCTGCTCGCCCGATTCGCGCTCAAGTTCGGTCCGGCCGAGTTCTTCGCGGTCCAGCTGCTCACCTTCTGCAGCTTCGTCGGCATGAGCAAGGAGCCCCCGGCCAAGACGCTCGCCGCGATGATGCTCGGCTTCGCGCTCGCCGCGGTGGGCATGGACTCGGTCACCGGCCAGCTGCGGATGACCTATGGCGTGCCCGAGCTGCTCAAGGGGTTCGACTTCCTGATCGCCGTGATCGGCCTGTTCGGCATCGGCGAGATCCTGCTCACGATGGAGGAGGGGCTCGCGTTCAAGGGCCGCAGCGCGAAGATCACGCTCGGGGTCGTGCTCCGGACCTGGAAGGAACTGCTCGCGCACTGGGTGCTGTTCCTGCGTTCGACGCTGATCGGCTGCTGGATGGGCATCACGCCCGGCGGGGCGACGCCCGCCTCGTTCATGAGCTACGGCATGGCGCGTCGCATGTCCAAGCATCCCGAGGAGTTCGGCAAGGGGCGCCTCGAGGGCGTGGTCGCCCCCGAGACCGCCGCGCACGCGGCCGGCACCGCGGCGCTGCTGCCAATGCTCACGCTCGGCATCCCGGGCTCGCCCACTGCGGCGGTGCTGCTCGGCGGCCTGCTGATCTGGGGGCTGCAGCCCGGCCCGATGCTGTTCGTCGAGCAGAAGGACTTCGTCTGGGGGCTGATCGCCTCGATGTATCTGGGCAACGTCGTCGGCCTGATCGTCGTGCTGACCACGGTGCCGTGGTGGGCGGCGATCCTGCGGATCCCGTTCGCGGTGATCGCGCCGGTGATCATCGTGATCTGCGCGATCGGCGCGTACACCGTGCACAGCTCGATGTTCGACGTCGTGCTGATGCTGGTCTTCGGCGTCCTGGGCTACCTGTTCAAGAAGCTGAAGTACCCGCTCGCCCCGCTGGTGCTTGCGCTGGTGCTCGGGGACATGGCCGAGGCGAGCTTCCGGCAGGCGATGCTGCTGTCCTCGGGCAGCCTGGGCATCTTCTGGTCGAACCCGCTGGTGGGCTCGCTCACCACGCTCGCACTGCTGCTGCTGGTCTGGCCGCTGGTGGGCCGGGCGCGTGCGGCCTTCGGCAAGGGCGGTGGCCCGGGCAAGCGGCCGGTCGGACTCGGAGGCTGAGCGATGAGGATCGCGGTGGTCGGTGCCGGTGCGATCGGCGGCTATCTGGGGGCCCGGCTCTCGCTCGCGGGCGAACAGGTGGTGATGGTCGCCCGCAACCGCAACCTCGAGGCGATCTCGGCCCATGGCCTGAGGCTGATCGAGGAGGACGGCACCGAACGTCACGCCCCGGCCGTGCGCGCGGTCGCGGTACCCGCCGACGCGGGCCCGCAGGACGCGGTACTGCTCGCAGTGAAGGCACACCAGGTGGGCGATCTGCTGCCGGCGATCCGCGGCCTGTTCGGCGCGGAGACGATGGTGGTCACGCTGATCAACGGCGTCCCCTGGTGGTACTTCCAGGGACTCGCCGGGCCGTGGTCCGGGCGCGTGCTCGAGAGCGTCGACCCGGGCGGACGGATCGCCGCGCAGATCGAACCGCGGCGGATCGTCGGCGGCGTCGTCTACCCGGCGAGCGAACTCGTCGCACCCGGCGTGATCCGGGTGGTCGAAGGCAACCGCTTCACGCTCGGCGAGCTCGACGGCCGCCGCAGCGAGCGGATCGACGCACTGTCGCGGGCGATGATCGCCGCCGGATTCAAGGCGCCGGTATCCCGCGACATCCGGTCCGAGATCTGGGTGAAGCTGTGGGGCAACCTCAGCTTCAACCCGATCTCGGCGCTCACGCACGCGACGCTCGAGGAGATCTGCGGCTTCGCCCCGACCCGCGCGCTGGCGGCGGCGATGATGACCGAGGCGCAGGCGATCGGCGAGAAGCTCGGCGTCGAGTTCAAGGTGTCGCTCGACAAGCGGATCGCCGGTGCGCAGGCGGTGGGTGCGCACAAGACCTCGATGCTGCAGGACGTCGAGCACGGCCGCGCGCTCGAGCTCGAGGCGCTGGTCGGCGCGGTGATCGAGCTCGGCCGGATCACGGACGTGCCCACACCCACCCTCGACGCGATCCACGCGCTCGCAAGCCTGCTCGGCCGGACGCTGGCGACCCGCCACGGTCGGCTCGCGGTGCAGCCGGCCTGATCGGCGGACGGCCGGCGGATCGACCGGCTCGCGACCCTCGCTCGGGCCGGCACGCCCGGCAGGCCGGCCGCGGGCGCGCGGCGCGGCCCGTGCCGGTCAGCCGCGCCCCACCCGTGCGACGAACGCCTCGATCAGCCCCTGCGGCGCGGCGACCACGTGCTCGCGGCCGGGGAACGCGCCGCTGCGCACGTCGGCGACGAACTCGCCGAAGGCCGCGACCCGCTCGGCCTGCATCGCGGCCTTCATCTCGTGCAGCCGCCGGTACTGCTTCGAGTGGCGGGGGTACGGCGGCGGGTTGTTGCCCAGGATGTCGTCGGCGAACAGGAACTGGATGTCGCCGCCGCCGCCCGCGCCGATCGACGAGGTGATGAGCGTCGTGCGCCTGGAGATCTCGGCGAGCAGCGCCTCGGGGATCACCTCGACCTCGACCGCGTAGGCACCCGCCGACTCGAGCCGCTTGATCTGCTCGTGGACCCAGAGCGCCTCGTCCAGCGTCTTGCCGACCGCGCGCAGCCCGCCGGTCCAGGTGCTGCGACGGGGCACGAGACCCGCGTGCCCCTGCACCGGAATGCCGGCCTCGGCGGCCGCCTCGATGAACCTCGGGCTCCACTGGCACATCACCGCGTCGAATCCGGCCTTCATCGCCTCGTAGCCCAGCCGCACGGCCTCGTCGGCGGTCGCCGCGGCCACCAGCGGCACCGAGGCGGCCATGAAGGTGCGCGGCGCGGCCTGCCGGATCGCGATCGCCGGCCCGGGGTTGGCCGGATCGAAACGGCACTTCATCGTGTCGATGCCGGCCTGCTCGGCCGCCGCGGCCTCCTCGGCGGAAAAAGGCAGCGTCTCGGTGAGCACCCGCACGCCCTTCGCGTCGCGCAGGTCCCTGACCGTGTAGTTGCGCAGTCCGTACGACCCGCCGAGGGTCATGATCCGCTTCAGCCCCTGCCGGGCCGCGTCGCGCGGCGGGATGCCGCCGTCGCCGGTCGCGTGGCTCGCCATGTCCGCGCTCTCCCGCCGTACGCGCCGCCCGGCGGGCAACCAACGCAGGCGAGATCGATTGTAGCGAATGAACCCGCCTGCGCAGCGCGCCCGGCCGCGGACTCCAAGCGCCGACTTGACATTTCAGACGATCGACGACTACCGTACCACTGACATATCAATGGTGCGGCGCCCTGCATCGGTCGCCGCCACAACCGCACGAGGAGACTCCATGAACAAGCGTGATTTCGTTCGTGCCGGTGCCGTCGGCTCGCTGGCGCTGGGTGCCGCGGCAGCCGCGAGCGCCCAGACCACCGGGCCGAGCTACAGCTGGAAGATGGCCACGGGCTGGCCGGGCGGGCCGCTGATGGACGTGGGCTCCAAGCTCTTCGCCGATCGGATGGAGCAGCTCTCGGGCGGGCGCTTCAAGATCCAGACCTTTCCCGGCGGCGCGCTCGGCAATGCGCTGAGGGTGCCGGACACCGTGAAGAACGGGCTTTCCGAATGCGGCCACACCTGGATGGGGTGGGACTGGGGCAAGGATCCGACCACCGTGCTGTTCGGCGGCTATGCCGGTTCGTTCGACACCGAGCGGATGCTGCACTGGATCTACGAGGGCGGTGGCCTGGACCTGCAGCGGCGCTACCGCGACGAGTCCGAAGGGGTGGTGTCGATCCCGCTGTTCATCCGCACCGCCGAGGTCTTCATGCACTCGCGCCGGCCGGTCAGGACGTTGGCCGACCTGAAGGGCCTGAAGCTGCGCACCGCCGGCGCGTGGCTGGAGATGGCGCGCGATCTGGGCGCGGCGCCGGTGACCACCGCCGGCGGCGACATCTACCCGATGCTGGAGCGCGGCGCGATCGACGCCACCGAGTGGGGCACGCTGTGGGAGAACATCTCGCCCGGCTTCTACAAGGTCGCCCGCTTCCTGATCTACCCCGGCGTGCATCAGCCCACCGCGCCCTTCGAGCTGGTGATCAACAAGGACGCCTGGGCCAAGATGCCGCCCGCCGACCAGCGGCTGGTCGAGATCGTGGCCAAGCTGGTCACCTTCGAGAGCTGGCTGCGCATCGGCGCCGAGGACGCGAAGGCGCTCGACTTCTACCGCAAGCAGGGCGTGACCGTGATCGAGCTCGACGCCGAGGTCCAGTACGCGGCGCGCAAGATCGGGCTGGACTGGGCCGAGAAGACCGCCAAGGAAGGCAAGTACAAGTGGTTCGCCCAGGTGCACAAGAGCCTGAGCGACTTCGACAAGGCCTGGGCCGAGGCGGACGACTACCGCAAGGTGAAGGTCAAGCGCTCCTGAACGGGCGGCGGTCGACTCGGTGCGCGGACTGATCTGGGCGATCGAGCGTCTGGTCGGCGCGGTGGGCATCGCGTCGGCGATGCTCCTCGTGCCACTGGTGGCGGCCACCTGCTGGGAGGTCTTCTCGCGCTACGCGCTCGATGCGCCCACGGTGTGGGCGTACGAGGTGGGCTACCTGCTCACCGGATCGCATTTCCTGCTCGGCCTGGCCTACACGCTGCGCGAGGGGCTGCACATCCGGATCGACCTCTTCAGCACCGCGATGTCGCCGCGCACGCGCGCACTGATCGACACGGCCGCCTACGCGGTGGTGCTGCCGCTGCTGGTCTGGCTGGCCTGGGCGCTGCTGCAGTACCTGCTCGCCGGATACTCACGCGGCGAACGCAGCGGCCAGTCGGCGCTGAACCTGCCGGTGTGGCCGTTCCGCCTCGTGTTCCTCGTCGCCTTCACGCTGTTCGCGCTACAGGTGCTGGCGGAACTGCTCAAGGCCGTCGACCGCGCGCTGCTGCCGGCCCGCGACCCGCGCTGACCGACCCTGGGGGCCTCGAGCGATCGTGGAGTGGGTACCGTTCCTGATGCTGCCGGTCGCGTTCGGGCTGATGTTCCTGGGCGTGCAGGTGGCGTTCTCGATGATGATCACCGCGGTGCTCTTCGGCCTGGTGGTCTTCGGCGACAAGGTCGTGCACCAGTTCATCGAGAAGATCGACGACCTGTCGTCGAACTTCGTGTTCGCCGCGGTGCCGCTGTTCGTGTTCATGGGGGCGATGCTCGAGAAGTCGGGCATCGCCGACCGCCTGTTCGAGGCGATCCACATCTGGACGCGACGGCTGCCCGGCGGTCTGGCGCTCGCCACGGTCCTGATGTGCGTGATCTTCGCCGCCTCCAGCGGCGTGATCGGCGCAACCGAGTCGGTGGTGGGGCTGCTGACCATCCCGATCATGCTGCGCTACGGCTACGACAAGGGCCTGATCAGCGGCACGATCTGCGCCGGCGGGTCGCTGGGCACGATCATCCCGCCGTCGGTGGCCGTGGTGGTGATGGGGCCGATCGCGAACCAGTCGGTGGGCGACCTGATGTACGGCATGGTCTTCCCCGGGCTGCTGCTGGCCGGGCTGTACCTGGTCTACATCTTCGTGCTGTGCGTGCTGCGTCCGGCCTACGGACCGCGCCTTCCGCCCGAGCCGGGCGAGCCGTCGTTCGTGGCGAAGCTGTGGATCAGCATCCGCAACCTCGTGCCCCCGGTGCTGATGATCTTCGCGGTCCTGGGGTCGATCCTGCTCGGTCTGGCCTCGCCGACCGAGGCGGCCGCGATCGGCGCGCTGTGCTCGGTGGCGCTCACCGCGCTGTACCGCCAGTTCACGGTGCGCGGCCTGTTCGACGCGCTGATCAAGACGCTGACGGTCACCGCGATGATCATGGCGGTGCTGCTGGCGGGCACGCTGTTCACCGGGGTCTTCATCGGCGGCGGCGGCATCAATACCGCCAGCCGCCTGATCCAGGCGATGCAGCTCGATCCGTGGATGCTGCTCGCGCTGATGCTGCTGATCGTGTTCGTCGCCGGATTCTTCCTCGACTGGATCTCGATCGTCCTGATCTTCGTGCCGATCTTCACGCCGCTGGTGATCCAGGCGGGCTTCGACCCGGTGTGGTTCTGCGTCCTGTTCCTGATCGTGATCCAGACCAGCTACCTGACCCCGCCGATGGCCCCGGCGATCTTCTACCTGCGCGCGGTGGCCCCGGCCGAGATCACGATCCGGCACATGTACCGCGGCGTGGTGCCGTTCATCGCGCTGCAGGTGCTGACCCTGGTCCTGACGATGGTCTGGCCGGCGCTGGTCACGTGGCTGCCCGGCGTGATGCTGCAGCTGCGCTGATCCGACTCGCAACGCGCCGTGGCCGGCAGCCCCCCCCGATCGAAGGAGACGACCCCATGACCCCCGAACAGATCCTGTCGATCCCGCCCCGCGTGCTGGCCCAGCGTCAGCGGGAGTCCTACTTCGAGGACGGATTCCTGCTCGTGGAGGGCGCGATCGACGCGCACTGGCTGCAGCGGCTGCGGGCGGCCACCGATCGGCTGGTCGAGCGCAGCCGCGGCGTCACCCGGTCCGACGAGGTGTTCGACCTGGAGCCCGGCCACCGCCCCGATGCGCCGCGGCTGCGGCGGGTGTCCAAGCCGGTCGAGCAGGACGCGGACTACTGGGCCTATGCAAGTCAGTCGCCGGTGCCGGACATCGTGGCCGACCTCGTGGGCCCGGACGTGAAGTTCCACCACTCGAAGCTGAACTTCAAGTGGGCCTCGGGTGGCGAGGAGGTCAAGTGGCACTACGACATCGGCTTCTGGCCGCACACCAACTACTCGCCGCTGACCGTGGGCACCTACCTGTACGACTGCGGCATGGACCAGGGGCCGCTCGGCGTGCTGCCGCGCAGCCACGAATTCGAGCCGCTGCTGACGCAGTATGGTCCGGACGGCCGCTGGATCGGGGCGGTGGGCGAGGACGACCTGCGCCGCCTCGACCTGAACGGCACGCGATACCTGACCGGCCCGGCCGGCTCGCTCACCCTGCACAACTGCCGGCTGCTGCACAGCTCGCCCAGGAACCTCTCGGACCTGGGCCGACCGCTGCTGCTAAACACCTACTCGTCGGCCGACGCGTTCCCCTACACGGTCAACCCGATCCGCTCGCGCTTCGATCAGTGCATCGTTCGAGGCCGTTCGGCGCGATTCGCGCACCACGACCCCCGGCCCTGCCCGTTGCCGCCCGACTGGTCGGCGGGCTACTCGTCGATCTTCGCGCTGCAGCAGCAGGAGGAAGGGGTCGCGGCCACCGGCATGTAGCGCCACGTGCGAAACGTCGGCGCCCGAGCTAACATATCAGTCGTCTATTACGTGGCGGCCCCGGGCCGCATCGGAGGTGCGTCATGATGAGCGAGCGCCAGCGCAAGTTCCGCGAGGACTACCGGTCCAACATCAGCCCGCTGTACAGCGGCCTGGTCCACATCGGCGTGATCTATCTGTTCGGCATCGGCGTGATCTACTGGTGCGCGCAGCAGCTGGTCGCGCCGACCTGGGAGTGGCTGCTCGTCCCGGTCGTGGCCCTGGCCGGAAACTTCGTCGAGTGGGCGATGCACAAGTACGTGATGCACCGCAAGATCGACGTGTTCGCGCTGCGGGCGATCTACGACCGTCACACCCGCCAGCACCACCAGTACTTCACCGACAACGAGTGGACGATCGACACCACGCGGGAGTTCCGGATCGTGTTCTTCCCGTGGCGGGTGCTGAGCGTGCTGGCGGTGTTCGGAACGCTGCTCGGGTGGATCGCCGCGCAGGTGTGGAACGCGAACGCCGGCTACATGGTCTTCATGACGATGGTCGGGCACTATCTCATCTACGAGTTCATGCACTACTGCTGCCATTGCCACGACAACCGCTTCGTCCAGCGCTTTCCGTTCGTGAGCACCATCCGGCGGCATCACATCGCGCACCACAATCAGGGCATCATGATGCACTACAACATGAACCTGACCTTCCCGGTCGCCGACTGGTTCATGAAGACCTCGGACCTGGACCGCGGTCTGCTCGGCCATCTGTTCAACGGCATGGACGACTCGCACGTTCGAAACGACCTCAAGCCGATCATCGCCCGCTTCCGAAAGGACGATTCGCGCGTGACGCTGGACGGCCCGCTGCTCACCGCCGAGGAGCGGCGGGTGCTCGCCCACGGATGACCGGCGTGGAACTCCGGTTGCACCACGGACCGTGACCGCCCGGCGCCAGGCCACCGCTCGCGCCCCGTCGGCGGTCGTGCGACTGCCGCTGGGCACACCCATCCGGCGCTCGCTCACCGACGAGGCGTACGCGCAGCTGGAGGAGCTGATCGTCACCCTCCAGCTGCCCCCGGGCAGCGCGGTCTCCGAGGCCACGCTTTCGGAGCGGCTGGGGATCGGCCGCACCCCGATCCGCGAGGCGCTGCAGCGGCTGGTGCGCGAGCACCTCGTGGCGGTGCTGCCGCAACGCGGCTACCTGATTCCCGAGATCGACGTGCGCCGTCAGCTGCGGCTGCTCGAGGTGCGCCGCGAGGTCGAGCGCCTGATCGTGCGATGCGCGGCCCGCCGCGCGAACGGCGCCGAACGCGACGAGTTCCTGCAGCTCGCCGCGGCGATGTACCGCGCGGCCGAGCGCAACGACGCGCGGGTGTTCATCCGCAGCGACAAGCGGTTCAACGACCTGTGCCTCCAGGCCGCGCGCAACGAGTTCGCCGCCGGGGCGATGAGCCTGATGCACGGACTGTCGCGCCGCTTCTGGTACCTGCACTTCCGCCAGGCAGCCGACCTGCCGGTCACCGCCCGCCTGCACGCGGACACCGCCCAGGCGATCGCCGCGGGCGACGAGCCGGCGGCCGCGGCCGCGCTGGACGCGCTGCTCGACAGCATCGAGGCGTTCACCCGCGCCACCGTGTCCACCGAGTTCTAGCGCCGGCCTGCACCCGGGGAGGGGCGGCGCCGGCGCGCGCAACGCAGGCGTGCGGCGGCCGGGCCGCTCACTCCAGCCAGGCCGGATGCCGCGATGCCCAGGGCTCGCTCGCCTCGTATGCGGCGGCGACCTGGTAGATCAGCGGCTCGTCGAAGCGGCGCGCCATCACCTGCAGCGACAGCGGCAGGCGCGGCGGGCCGTCGGCGAACCCCATCGGCAGCACCAGCGCCGGCATGCCGGTGAGGTTGCCCAGGCGGGTCATCCGGCCGCGGGCGACCGGCGATTCGACCGCCAGTTCGGCCAGGGTCATCGCAGGCGCCTCGCGCCCGGGCATCAGCAGCACGTCGAATCGTTCGCGTACGAGCACCGCGTCGACCTCGCGGGCGGTCTGCGCGGCGCTGCGCCGGGCGCGTGCGACCGCCTCGTCGTCGTGCGTCGCGCCGCGCTCGAGCCGGGCCCTCAGCGCGCGACCGTACCGGGCGGCGATCCGGGGATCGGCGAGCCGCTGCCGATGCACGCACCACGCCTCGTGCTCGAGGATGACGGTGCTGTCCTCGTGAACGCGGCGGGCGCAGCGCAGTTCGAACTCGATCGGCCGCAGTCCGAGCTCGCCCAACCGCTCGAGCGCGACGGCGAAGGCGCGCAGCACCTCGGGCTCGACGCCGGCCCGGCCGATCAGGTCCACGGGAACCCCCGCCCGAAGCCCGGCGAGGGGCCGTCCGATCCGCCCACCGAAGTCGGTCGCCCCCGGCGTGTGCCGGCCCACCGGATCGTCGGGATCGGGGCCGGCGATCGCCGCGAGCATCAACGCGTTGTCGCGCACGGTGCGCGTCATCGGTCCGACGTGATCGAGGCTCGGGCTGAGCGGCATCACCCCGCGCAGCGACACCCGCCCGAAGGTCGGCTTGAGCCCCACCAGCCC
>Ga0169931_10001681_pt1 | contig 36400 bp, 29 predicted proteins | sample Kivu_15m_20L_FD_129675 | JGI IMG/M metagenome (GOLD analysis project Ga0169931, IMG submission 129675) | Freshwater microbial communities from Lake Kivu, Western Province, Rwanda to study Microbial Dark Matter (Phase II) - Kivu_15m_20L... | ecosystem: Environmental > Aquatic > Freshwater > Lake...
CATCCTCTCCAGGATAAAATCCATATCCAGCTTATCCTTTTCCATTAAAATTCTCATTATTAATCCGTTAATCCGCATATTTACTCCTTCCACATGTACGGTAAACATCAGGGTATCTTCCCATAGGGATGTGAATTCATTTTCCCCAATAAGGTAAATGGCAGCATGTGCATCAGCCATTTGTTCCTCCAGTTTTTGTGCCGGTACATCTGCCAATTGATAGGCAGCATTGGGCAGGCCATTACAAATAGCAGGCATTAAGGTTTTAATCCACTGATAAATTTTATCTGGATAAACGATTCGGTGTCCAGGATATCTCCATATTTTTACTAACACAGGTAAAGATTGCAGAAATTGGGAAATATCTGGAGCATCTACCGCCATGGAACGCATTTTTATGGAAAGAGTATCTACTAAGTGATCAAGACCCGCAAGCAGACATTTATCGAGGTAATTTACTAAAGTCAAGGTATCAGGTGCCTTTTGAATATCAGCCTCCATCTTTTTTGCAGCTGCCTCTGCAATCGTATTTCCCCACATTCCCTTTTCAATTAACGAAATCATAAAAACCGATTTCCATTTTAAACGCCAGTTTTCATGAAAACTTCCCTTTACCTGGTCTGATATAGTATCTAAAATTCCCCAGGGAATATCAAGTATTTGCAGCTGATGTAGCAGGGAACTGGCCAGTCGATTGGCATTTACCCTCATATCCAACTGTTTCCGAATGCCCTGGGTACTCTGAAATTCATTCTTTAACCTCGCTGATTTTATTAGTTTTAACAGATCTGACTGTAGAGGTGTCTGAGGAATATCAGGAGGCACATTGCCTACTTTTTCACCGATAATCCAGTTCGGCTGTATTTTTGCTTCCAGTATTTCTTTAGGAAAATGTAATACAGCGGCTAATGCCAGTTGTAGTTCGTCCAAACCTGCATCAGGTTTATCTCTCAGGGCAGATAGATTGGAAGATAATGCCAATATGGCCTGAAGGTGCGCAGGTGAAATATCAACTCCATCCCTGCGAAATAAGGTAGCTATCTGAATAAGCCAGACTGAAGGCGCTTCCTGCTGATGCGTAAATATCATTTCATACCAGGCAGGTGCCAGGACGCCGGCACCATAACCCGATTGTCTGGCTAAGCGGTCGTAACTCCATGGTATCCAGGTTCCCGCTATTTTAACTTTGGGTAATCCGGTAAGCAGCGATTTATCTTCTTTGGCGGATACCGAATTCCAGGTAAGTAAAGCAGGAATATGCCATGCACCGCAAACAACTGCTATTTTATTATAATTTTTCGACATTTCTGCCCTGATGACCTGGCGCATCCATGCCTCTCTCAAACGGGTTTCTCTCGATTCTTTTCGATTAAGTTGTAATCTGACTTCCACCATCAAGTCTTGAAGACTCTTAAATACATCTTCATCCTCTGTCATTTGTTCAAAGGAATGATCCCACCAGCGTTCACTGTCGGTATAACCTGATATTTTTGCTACCTGAGACAAAGGATCTTTAACATATTCATCGCGAATTTCCTCTGTTTCTATAGAAAGAGGTAACATATTAGCAGCCGGTAAATCAAATGGAATCAAAGGAATCCCTTTTTTAAAGGCAAAGGAAGCAGCCAGCCATTCAGGAGAAAAACCGGCAAATGGCAACATCAGACTATGATTCAATTGGAGTGGTTCATACAGCAAAATAGCTACAGGCGGAATCAGCTCCGGATGGCTAACCGATGAGAATAAATCGATTGTTTCAGGGGGTGCTTCAATCAATATACAATCTGGCTCCCATTTTTCCAGGAAACGAAGCATTCGCCTGGCAGAACCTGGACCATGATGCCTAATACCTAAAAACTGAATATCTGGCGCTGGCATTTAAATTAATTCTCTGCATGCTCTGTAAAGATCTTTCCAGCCCTCCCGATCCTTAACCACCAATTGTAAATAATCCTTCCAAACAGGCAAGTCGTGCTGCGCATCCTTAACAATAGCACTTGATAAGGCAGCAGCGATATCCGCAGCTTTCAACTGCCCGTTTCCAAAATGAAAAGCCAGCATTTGTCCACTATAAACAACTTCTATGGCCTCCGCGGTGCTCAAAGTTGAAGTAGGCGATTTCAATTTTTGCTGTCCATCCAGGGTATGACCATTCCTTAGTTCCCTGAAAATGGTAACAATTCTTTTAATTTCCTCTGTGGGTGTTGGAAAGGAGTCCCACCCGGCTTTTTTTGCCGATTGCTCTACATTATTTTTTATGATAAGCATTTCCTCCTCTATGGTTTCAGGTAAAGGCATATATACCATATTGAAACGACGTCTTAATGCACCTGATAAATCATTAACTCCTTTATCCCGGTCATTGGCGGTAGCAATCAGGTTAAAGCCATTTTTTGCCTGAAGGGAATTGTTAAGTTCAGGAATAGGCATTATTTTTTCCGAAAGCACAGTTATAAGGGCGTCTTGTACCTCAGCCGAAAGTCGGGTCAATTCCTCTATGCGTACTAAAAGACCCTGTTCCATGGCATGAAAAACAGGACCTGGAACCAACGACTCCCGATCGGGACCATGCGACAATAGCCTGGCATAATTCCAGGTATATTTCAAAGCCTCCTCTCCAATACCAGCTGAACCCTGGACTAATAATCCTGAATTACCACAAATAGCAGCAGCGAGATGTTCCGCAACCCATGTTTTTGCAGTACCCGGTACACCTACCAAAAGCAATGCCCGATCAGTTGCCAGTGTGGCAACAGCCACCTCGATTAATCGTCTGGAACCGACATATTTCGGAGATATAAAGGTTCCGTCAGACAATGTGGCCCCCATCAGATACTGGACAACCGCATGAGGTGATAACTCCCAGGAAGAGGGTCTGGGTTTTGTATCCTCCCGTTTCAACGCATGGAGCTCCTCACTGAAAATACTTTCTGCACGAGGACGAAGGATTTCACCCATCTGGAAATAATTAGTTTGGTTTACTTACTAAAACAGCATCGGAAAGACTGTAAATAAGCCGATTAATATCTGAATCGTTCAAACTCAATTTTCCTTTAATCGTTATGGATTCAGCTGTATATTTAATAGGCTCCTGAGAAAATACCTCCATAACCGTTTCCGGTCCGGCACCTCCACAAAAGAAACACATGCTGTAAGGAAAAGCGGAAAAAACAAACTCCTTATGATTTTTATATCCTTCCACAGGAATAATATATCCTTTGATTTCAACTGTCTTGCCTTCCAGCACCTTAATTTCCTCACTAAAAATAGGTACATCGACTTTAAAGCCCAAAGATTCGTCCATCACCTTTTTATAGGTGATTTTTCCCAGGGTTTGCCAAAGGTTTTTTGTTCCCTGAGCAGAAAGCTGGGCTGATGAAAATACTAAAGTTAATCCTGTAATCAGAACAGTCCATTTTAACGCTTGCCTAATCATAACTTATTATTTATGCTTTATTATCAGCCAAAGTGGCATGAATATCTGTTTTACTCGCCTGAAAAGCGGGGATAATAGCTGCGATGATACCTATTACCAATGATCCACCAAATAAATAGGCCTCTTCTTTCAGAAATAGGGCTGCCGTAAAATCATACCGGTAACTTTTTTCCAAAAAATCGGCTAAAAATATCATGGAACCATGGCTGAGGGCAATGCCAAAAATAAATCCTAATACTGCTAAAATGACACCCTCAAAGATAATAAGTTGAAAAAGAAAACCAGGCTTAGCTCCTAAGGTTCTCATAACAGCCAATTCATATTTTCTCTCTCTCAACGAACTAAACAAGGAAATAAAAATACTCAGACCAGAAACAAAAATAATGAGCATAGCCAATGCTTTCAGCGCTTCTTCCCCAACACCCAGCAAGGTATATAAGCGATTAATTTCAATGGCAGGTGTCGCTGCCTGAAAATTTGTATTTTCATTAATATTTCTGGCCATATTCAAGGCCTGGATATTTCTTCCTCTGAACTGAACCAGTAAGGAAGTAATTTGCTGGTCTTCATAAAAAGCTAAAGGCATTTCTTCCTCAGTCGCTGCTGAGTCGTGAGCGTGTTCCTCTCCTTCATGGTTATGTTCCTCATGCTCTTCCTCTTCATGGTTATGTTCCTCATGCTCTTCCTCTTCATGATCATGTTCCTCATGAACTGCCCAGATACTTTGTGTTTTAGTAATCAAAAGCTGATCTATGACAGATCCTGTTTTTTTCAATATTCCCACCACCTTAAAGGGAGCAGCATCTTCGTGAACGAGATTCTCATCCTCAATAAGTCCATGTGAGCTTTTGAATGTATCGCCGGGGTTCATACCCAGATTTTTTGCCACCGTAGCACCCACCACCACCTCCATGGTCTCCTTAAATACTTCACCTGCTTCAAATTCTGCCTGATACAGATTTATAAAACCTGCATTTGTTCCTACTAAACGGTAACCTTTATGGCTATCACCAAGAGAAAGGGGAATAGCTGCCTTAAAAATGGGATGTTTTGGATTTAAAAATGCCTTAGCCTCAGCGACGGGCATATTTCCAGTAGGTGCATCCAGGTGGTATAAACTACTTAAAATCAATTGCAAAGGACTTCCTTTTGCGCCAATAACCAGATCAATACCCGCAAAATTCTTTTCAAATTTTTCCTCTAATTGCACGTTAACCAATAGCAACAAAGAAATGAGTCCGACGCCTAACGAAAAAAGTACCAGGTTCAGGATCAGATTCAGCGGTTTATTCAGGATATTTTTCCAACTTAAACGTAAAATATTCATAGACATATCTTTCAATTCTTTTAAAAAGAATCGCTATTTTAATAATAATTGTTTGTGAAAAGCAGCTTTTAGCCTGTTATCATGCGTTACCACCAGTAAAATCGCCTTTACCGTTTCTGCAGACTCCTTCAGCAGTCGCAGTACCTCATCGCTATTTTTATCATCCAGGGCTGAAGTAGGTTCGTCTGCCAGAATAATTCTGGGCTGATTGATAACAGCACGGGCAATGGCCACCCTTTGCTGTTCTCCCGCACTTAATCGGTTAGGTTTCTGGTTTGCCTTATGCCCCATTTGTAATCTTTCCAATAAATTCATTATCTTTTGTTTATCCAAAGATTTACCTCCTAATTGCTGCGTTAACAAAAGATTTTCCAAAACAGAAAGCGATTGAACTGCATGCGCTTTTTGAAACACAATACCAATATTCTCCCCCCTGAATTTATCCAGTTTAGCAGGAGAAATAGTGCTGTAATTAAAATGATCTAACTGCACACTTCCAACCGTTGGTGATAATAAACCACCCAGAAGGTGCAATAAAGTGGTTTTGCCTGAACCAGATGGACCGAGAATTAACCAATGATCTCCTTGTTCTGCTGTAAAATCAGGAAAGGAAATAGCGGCAGCCCCTGCATATTGATAAGAAAGGTTTATTGTACTAAGCATAAGGTCGTATATACGATTTGAGCCTCAAAGTTACATAAACCTCAGTTAAGGATTATATTTCTTTTTTCTTATTTTTGCCCTCTATTGGTAAAATAAAATACAAACGAATGTTAACGAGGACAAAAATCAAGGGGCATATTGTTTTGCTCTCTTTTTTTAGTATTATTTTAATTCCTTCCTGTCAAAATGATGCATCAGCAAAAAAGGAAGCATCGGCGGAAAATAAAAATGATACAGCGCAAAAGACACTGAAAGATGTTCATTTTGATTGTAGCATGATGATGGGAAATGATAAAATGCTGTACCTAAAATATAACAATGCTGCAACCGGAATGGGTCCGGTCCTGTCTTGTACTGCAATAGAGCCGAAAGATTATAATAATCGGAATATCCCTGCTGAAGCTATGGCCGCTGTCTTCGTAACATTGGCACAGGGAAATGCCCTTTATTATGCCATTAAAGAAGGGGATGCCTTGCTGATTTTCAGAGGGAACGGTATTGATAAGACTTTCAGTGAACATCTCATTATCCCGCTTATTTGATAAGATGTTCATTTCAAATATAATGCGAGGAGGCTGTCAGAAAAGGCAGCCTCAGGGAATACAAGGTTCTGAATCAGGATTTACAGGATTTTGAGGATTACAGAGAACGTCTTTGTTGTGGGTAAAGTGGATATTTTTAGAGGATTACTTTTTACCCTTCTTTTCCGTTTAATAATAATCTTCCCATGCCAACCAACGACGTTATGGTTAAACCTATACATCCTGAAAATCCTGATTCATAACCTGTGGCTGCTGAGCGTATAATTTCCACCAACGACAGGGTGGCTAGTCTTCGGTTTGGAGGTAATGTTTTTTCGTAGATGGTTGCTGTATCGTGGCGTTTTAAATCATGGTTTTTGAGGATTTACAGGATTACACGATTTCACGGACTTTTATACAGCCCTCATAAAGTTAATACCCTGCAACGCCACCATCAAAACTCCTGGAATCGGAGGCACCATACCTTATTTTTGTGTTAGGATCTATATAAATACCCATGGCCTGTCCCTGTCTGCCTCGTGAAACCGGGGTATGCCCCATCGCTTTATATAATTTTTTGGTGTCCGGAGAAAAACCCCAACCTTCCATTGAAGTTTGATCGGGTAACCATTGATGATGAATACGAGGAGTTTCTATGGCTTCGGCTATATTCATGCTGTGATCGATAACATTTAAAATAACCTGCAACACCGTATTGATGATAGTCCGACCTCCTGGTGAACCTATCACCAGTATTGGTTTTCCATCCAGGGCAACAATGGTTGGTGTCATACTTGATAGCATTCTTTTGTTTGGAGCAACCAGATTAGGAGAAGTACCTACCTGACCTTTCCGGTTTGTCACACCGGGTACCGGATTAAAATCGCCCATTTCATTATTTAAAAGAAAACCGGTACCGTCGGCCATTAACCTTGATCCATAACTATATTCCAGGGTATAAGTAACAGAAACTGCATTTCCCCAGGCATCCACAACAGAAAAATGAGTCGTTTCATCACTTTCCTTCGGCAGATAAAGCGCACCAAAAGCTGCGCTATCACTTTCTGATGCTTTATCCATTTTAATTGTAGCGGCCAGTAAGGCTGCATAATCCTTACTAATTAGTTTTTCAACAGGCATATCCTTATTAAAATTTGGATCACCGATATACTGGGCTCTATCGGCAAAGGCTCTGCGCATCACTTCGGTAAGAACATGTAAATATTCGGCACTGTTGGGACCCATATTCCTGAGGTCGTATTTCTCCAGCATATTTAGCATTTCCATAATGGCAACCCCGCCAGAGCTGGGTGGAGGCATTCCGATGATATCAAAACCTCTGTAATTTCCAACGATAGGTGCCAGTTCCTCTGCTTCATAGTTTGCCAGATCATTTGCTGTTATAAGTCCACCATGTTTTTTCATGTACGCTTCCAGCAAAGCAGCCGTTTCGCCTTTGTAGAAACCATCTCTCCCCTGCCATTGAATCCGTTTCAGGGAAGCGGCCAGGTCAGGTTGCTTCCACAGTTCTCCGGGAGTGTATAATTCCGTCCCATTTTTAAGGAAAGCCTTTTTTGCCGCTGCAAACATGGGGAGTTTTTGTTTTTGGTAATAGCTGAGAATATCCTGCATATCCCAGGTAGAGGGAAATCCCTTTTCAGCCAGATCAACCGCAGGTTTTACTAAATCGGCCCAGGGTCTGGATCCCAGTTTCCCATGTGCTTTCCAAAGGCCGGCTACTGTACCCGGGACACCAACCGAAAGGGGACCCTCGTGATTTGTATTATCCTTTATCTGACCATCTGCATCGAGATACATTCTTTCAGAAGCAGCCTGGGGTGCTTTTTCACGAAAATTAAAAGTAGTGGAAGAACCATCCGCGCCATGATAGACCATAAATCCACCACCTCCAATATTTCCGGCTGAAGGAAGCGTGACGGCCAAAGCAAAAGCAGTGGCAATAGCAGCATCAACTGCATTTCCTCCATTTTTAAGCACCTCCATACCTACCTGCGAGGCCAGATAATGACTGCTGACCACCATTCCCTTCTTAGCTGGTGCAGGAATACGACCATGTTGCCCATTCAGCGTATGTAACGGAAAAGCAAGGACTACGCTTATTATCCAACTGCTAAAATTTATTTTCGTCATCATCATTTTAAAATTACTTATCTAATGTATGTTAAAAATACTTAAATTAGGAAAAATCTACTGTACTTTTAATTTTTTACTGAAGCAATCAATTTATAAATGAAATGGCTATCTCTTATATTATCTTGCATTTTACCCTCAATAACGCGATCTATGCATACATTCCCACCTGGATTTTTATGGGGTACAGCCGCCTCGGCCTATCAGACAGAAGGAAATAATACCAAAAACGACTGGTATTACTACGAGCAGACAGAAAAACAAAAACCAGCAGCTAAAAGAAAATTAGCTGGTGAATGTGGACAGGCAACCATGCAATGGCAAAATTATGAACAAGACTACGATATAGCGCAGAAAATGGGCGTAAAAATCCACCGGCTTTCCATTGAATGGTCACGCATTTTTCCAGCTGCTGACAAACCTGATATGGAAGCATTGGCCATTTACAAAAAACAACTAATCAGTCTTCACCAGCGTGGTATTAAAACAATAGTTTGCCTTCATCATTTTACTATACCCATCTGGGTCTTGCATAAGGGCGGCTTTTTAAACAGAGATTATTTCCTGGCTCAATTCAAACAATATCTGGAGGTGGTCATTCCATTCCTGGCTGAGGAGGTAGATTACTGGTTACCTATTAATGAACCCAATATTGTTCCATCAGCATCCTACCTGATAGGCATGTTTCCTCCTTTTAAAAAAAATATTTTCCAGTATCTCAGGGTTTATCGTCTGATGATTGAAATGCATGCTGCTGCCTATCATGTTATTAAAAGACAAAATAAAACAGCTCCCGTTGGTGTCGCATTTGCCTATATGCACTTTCAACCTTTCAATGCAAAGAATAAATGGCAACAATGCTTAAGTTATTTGTCTGACAAATGGGCCAACAGGATTTTCTTTGAAGCCGTTGTCAACGGACGTTGGGCTTTTCCCCTTGGTTGGGGAGCTGCAGCCCCTGATATCAAAGGAACCCTCGATTTTACCGGATTGAATTATTATACAACGCTCTATTTGAAAAATACAGGCCCGGTGCCTTTCAAAAAAGGAGATGTAATCACCGACATGGGCTGGGTCGTTTATCCTAAAGGAATCTATGCCATTCTCCATCAGCTATTTAAAATAACAAATAAGCCTATTATCGTCACTGAAAATGGTACTGCTACGACAGATGAATCATTCCGGATTGATTATTTTAAAAGTCATTTAACTGAAATTCATAAGGCTATGTCGGAAGGAGTGCCTGTGAAGGGATACATGGCCTGGAGCCTGACCGATAATTATGAATGGCAACATGCTTACTCCAAAAAATTCGGATTAATTTCTGTAGATCCCATCTCAATGGAAAGAACATTGAAAAAAAGCGGATGGTGGTATAAAGAAGTGATTGAAAAAAACGGACTATAAAAAAAGGCGATGAAAGCCTTGTATTTCATCGCCTGAATCAATGGTAGATCCCAATTTTAGTTAATTTCTATTAACCTGTGGGTATTTATCTTGGCTGCATCCTTTTTAGGAATATCCAACTGTAGAATGCCCTGCTCATATTGTGCAGTAATTGCCTCCAGTTCAATGATTTCTGGTAAAGTAAAAGAACGCTTGAATGATGTAAAACCAAATTCCCTCAAAGAATAACTGGGTTGAACTTCATCCTGGCTCTTTTCTGTACGCTTATCCACCGAAATAGTCAACCATTTTTCCTTTAATTCAATTTTAAAATCTTCTTTTTTTAGTCCGGGAACAGCCAGTTGAATCAGAAATTTTTCCTTCTCTTCAATGATGTTAGCTGCTGGTAAAAAGCCCTTTGACTGAGTGGCGCGAAAGAATGGCTGAAAAATTTCTTCCGCTAAAAAGGGGTTAGCTAAAGAGAAAATCGGATCTAAACGCTTACTTAAAACGGTCATGGTATTATTTTTTTAAGGTTAAAAAGATAATTACCCTCTTTGCATTTTTTATTCCAAAGCAAAAAATATGTCACAATGACAGTCATAATACATTTTAAATGCCAATTTGTCATTAAATCAATCCCCGGCGCTGACTTTTTGACCAAATCGCCTGAAAAAAGAGCCGTTCTCCCGATTTATAATGCTTTCATCCAAATGAAAGAAAACGATTTCTTCATTTATATTTACTTTTCGCCAGTCCTTCAACCGCTTCTTCATTTTTAAAATGGATAGGGCTTCTATTTTTTCAATCCTTATGTGGTCTCCTTTATACAGATATAAACCCTTCAAATAAGTACTTCGCACGGTAACATACCGAAATTTTCCTATCGATTTAAACCGAGACTTATCAAGCAAATCCGATTCATCCAGTCCATTTATCAATCTGATAAACCTGAAATCCCTGAAAACTACCCCCCATTGATAAAAAGGCAGTCCCAAAGAGAGTGGTATTGGATATTTCGAAGGATTCCGGAGATAAAGATCCGCATCCTTTTCATTCAAAATACTATTCTCTGTATCCCAATCATCTACATCTCCCATATTATAAGCCATTAATAATCCACTTTTTACAGGAGGTACACCCGTCGTTTTATAATTTTTATACTGGTCTAAACGAATGGTTGCCATTAATCGGATATTATATTTTTGTGCTTTAACATTTAAAATCCTCAAGAATTTAAAATAAATTTCCCTGGTTTTTGGACTCCAGTCACAATCGATCAGCCATTCCTTAACATTTTGTTGCTGACTCATTTGTAATAATTTAGTAACTAGTTTATCCCCTAAACGGACTAATTCCCCCTCTTCCCTAACTTTTAAAAAAGTTTCATTGGTGACAAAAAGAACTGGCGTAAGGGAATAGGCTAATGAATCAGTTAAACCCATTAGTGGAGCTATGGGAACAGGGCCCCGGTCAAGGTCAACATCTATGTCAAAAAATCGGATATATAATTTTTTTACAGGTATGGAATCTAACCAAATCTTAGATGAGGCCTCCAGCTTAAAGCTTGATTTCCAGTAAAAAAAGGAGATAGACGGTGCTTTTTCAGGCTCAATTTTATCTGACCTGCAACCCAGCTGGGATATAAAAATAAAAACAATGAACAGAACCCGGTAAATGCTCATGTAAGTATAAATTGTTGACATTTTAACAAACCCAATATAGCCAAATAATTTTTTATCCATTGCGCTGTTGTAATTTGTTTTATAATACGTTACATTGTCATACCTATTCATTTTAGTCACAACATTTGATACTAAACAAAATAATATGCGCAACTGGATACTTTTTGGATTTAGCCTCCTCCTTATTTCACCCTGTCTCGCACAGGATGCGGGTTATCAGAAGCCGCCTAAACAAATTCAAGACCTGGTCGAAGCACCATTAACGCCCGCCGTTCGTTTGAGTCCTGACGGAAAATATTTATTACTGCTTGCTCAACAAGGGTACCCTTCCATTGCTGAACTGGCGCAGCCCGAACTTCGATTAGCGGGGCTTCGCATAAATCCGGCCATACATGGTGGTAGCAGGGTTTCGGGTTATACGGGTATTGAACTTTTGCGAATCAGCAATCAGGAAAAAATTCAATTATCAGGATTACCGGCTGAACTGAATGCAGGTGATTTAAGCTGGTCGCCCGATGGAAAATATGTTGCCTTAACCAACACTACTGCTGCAGGCATTGAACTTTGGGTTGTTAATTTAGTCGATTTCAAAGCAACAAAACTCACAGAGCCTTTTCTAAATGATGTAGCCGGCGGCTCACCTTTTCAATGGATTGGAAAATCAGGTCAATTAATTTGTAAGATGCGGGTTGCTTCCAATCCCTTACCTCCGACGGATAATCCGGTACCAACAGGACCAACCATTCAGGCCAATGAAGGGAAAGTGGCCCCATCCAGAACTTATCAGGATTTACTAAAAAGTCCGAAAGATGAAGTCATTTTCTCCTATTATATGACCGTACAATTGCATAAAATAGATGTCGCAACAGGGGAAAAATCACTTTTTGGTACCCCCGGTTTAATTTCTGAGTTTACCATTTCCCCCGACGGAAATTATGTTTTACTAACGACCTTGAGGAAACCGTTCAGTTATCTGATTCCTTATTATGGGTTTGGGCAATCTGTTGACTTGTATAATAACACCGGACAATTTATAAAAACAGTGGCAGAATTGTCCCTCGCAGAAGATGTTCCCGTTGGATTTGATGCGGTTCCAGTGGGCCCCAGAGATATCACCTGGAGACCAGATAAACCAGCCTCACTTTATTGGGTAGAAGCTCAGGATGAAGGTAATCCCAAAAAACCGGCAGCTATCAGAGATCAGTTGCAATTGTGGGATGCCCCATTTTCAGGAAATCCCGTTCAAGGGCCTTCTTTCACATACCGGTTCAGAGGGGTCATCTGGGGAAACGACGATTTAGCCATTGTAACTGAAAGATGGTGGAAAGACCGGAGAGAAATAACTATGCGCTGGTCTCCCGGCAATTCATCCCCTCGAATGGACACCTTATTTGACAGGCAATATGAGGACAGATCAACCGATCCGGGTAATTTCCAACTTACAAAAAATACGTTTGGCAGAAATGTTTTACTGACCGGTTCCAATCAAACTTTATATTTATCAGGTTTGGGCAATACTTCGGAGGGATATAAGCCGTTTTTAGACAGCTATTCCTTACAAACAAAAAAGAAAATCAGATTATGGGAGTCTTCCGCTCCCTGGTTTGAAAACGTAATAGACTTGTTAGACCCTGCAAACGGAGTACTTCTGCTATCCAGGGAAAATGCAGAAACACCAGCCAATTATTATTTGAAAAGTTGGAAAACGGGAAAATTAACTCAACTCACTCAATTTCCTAATCCATTTATTGCCCTCCAGGGGATTAAAAAAGAACTTGTCCGTTACAAACGTACCGATGGCCTGGAGTTAACTGGTACCCTATATTTGCCGAAAGGATACCAGAAGGAAAAAGATGGTCCGTTACCAACTTTCATGTGGGCATATCCCAGGGAATTTAAAAGTGCTGATGCAGCCAGTCAGGTCACCGGTTCACCTTATCAATTCTCAAGACTAAACTGGGGTTCACCTATTTATTGGGTTACGCAGGGATATGCGGTATTAGATAATTTCAGTATGCCGATTTTAGCAGAAGATAATAAAGAACCGAATGATGCCTTTGTTAATCAATTAACTATGAATGCAGAAGCAGCTATTAACAAGCTGGTTGATATGGGGGTCACTGACAGGAGGAGAATTGCCGTAGGCGGGCATTCTTATGGTGCTTTTATGACTGCTAATCTACTGGCGCATACCGATTTATTCGCTGCAGGAATAGCCAGAAGCGGTGCCTATAACAGAACCTTAACGCCATTTGGATTCCAGGCAGAGGAGAGAACATATTGGGAAGCACCTGAGGTTTATTTCAAAATGTCTCCTTTCAATTATGCAGATAAGATTAAAGAACCCATATTATTGATTCATGGTGAGGCAGATAATAATTCTGGCACATTTCCTATTCAAAGTGAACGATTCTATGCTGCTTTAAAAGGGCATGGGGCAACGGCAAAGCTTGTTTTTCTGCCTCATGAAAGTCATGGTTATCAGGCTAAAGAATCTATTTTACACATGCTTTATGAGACCAGTTCCTGGCTTGATAAGCAAGTTAAAAACAGACCGGAGAAAATTATCAGACCCTGAAATGGAAAAAATGGCTGAATTATTTCTTGTTCGCTGACAAAAAGACAGCACTACCTGACTATTTTTCCGAAAAGAAAATTGGGCTGTCTTTTGATATGCTAAGTTTAAAATAATTTAGTAACCCCTCAAATATTGAATCATGACTTATGATAATTTCACGGCGAAAGCACAGGAGGCGATTCAAAAGGCACAACAACTTGCCGCTGGTCTAAGCCATCAGCAAGTTGATACCGTACACCTTATTAAAGGTATTATGGAAACAGATGAAACGTTGAGTCAATTCCTATTGGAAAAATCAGACATCAACGTACCTCAACTGAAACGTAAAATAGAAGAAACATTTAAAGAGTTTCCAAAAATTACCGGGACAGATCAGCAGTATCTTACCAATGATGCCAATAAAGCCTTATCCAGGGCCAAAGGTATGCTGGCTTCCTTTGGCGATTCTTTTATTTCGCTGGAACTCATGTTACTGGCAATCGTTCAGGGTGATGATAAAGGTGCAAGAATTCTAAAAGATACAGGCATGACAGAGGGAAATCTCAGGAATGCTATACAGGAACTGCGAAAAGGCAGAAAAGTGAACGATCAACACACGGAAGATAGTTACAATGCCCTGGGCAAATATGCTCAGAATTTAAATGAAAGAGCTGAAAATGGAAAGTTAGACCCAATCATTGGCCGCGATGAGGAGATAAGAAGGGTTTTACATATTCTTTCCCGCAGAAAGAAGAATAACCCTATTCTGATTGGTGAAGCCGGCGTGGGAAAAACAGCTATTGTGGAAGGTATCGCCTGGCGTATAGTCAAAGGGGATGTTCCGGAAAATTTGAAAACCAAGAAAATCTTCTCCCTCGATATTTCCGCACTGATTGCAGGGGCAAAATACAAAGGGGAATTTGAAGAAAGACTTAAAGGAGTCATTGAAGATGTTACCGAAGCAAAAGGAGAAATAATTCTCTTTATTGATGAAATTCACACCCTTATAGGTGCAGGTGGAGGACAGGGTGCCATGGATGCCGCAAATATTTTGAAACCAGCGCTTGCCAGAGGTGAATTAAGAACCATTGGTGCTACTACCCTCGATGAATATCAAAAATATTTTGAAAAGGATAAAGCTTTAGTCCGCCGTTTCCAGACTGTGGTTATAGATGAACCCTCCGTTGAAGATAGCATAAGTATTCTCAGAGGTTTACAGGAAAGATACGAGGTTTATCATAAAATCCAGATAATGGATGAAGCCATCGTTGCCGCCGTTGAACTCTCTCACCGGTATATCAGTGACAGGCAATTACCCGATAAAGCGATTGATCTGATTGATGAGGCAGCCGCAAAACTAAGACTTGAACTTGATTCTCTCCCAGAAGAAATTGATGAATGGGATAGAAAAGTCCGTCAACTCGAAATTGAACGGGAGGTAGTTAAAAGGGAGAAAAATGATAAGCTTCTGGTGAATATCGAAGAACAAATTGCTCAGGCTAGAGAAAAAAGAGATTCCCTGGTTGCTGGCTGGAAAAGCGAAAAAGAAATTATTGATACCATTCAGTCGATAAGAAAAAGACTGGAGGAATTGGAAAATGAAGCGGAAAAGGCAGAAAGAATCAGTGATTTTGAAAGAGTAGCAAAAATTCGGTACGGTGAAATGCAGGAACAACAGGTAATGTTGCGCGTCGCAGAGGAAAAACTAAATACATTACCCGAAGAAAACAGGTTTACCAATGAAAAAGTTACAGCAAGTGATATCGCTCAGGTAGTCTCCAAATGGACTGGAATTCCTGTCGATAAAATGACGCAGAGCGAAAAAGATAAACTGCTCCGCCTTGAAGATGAAATCGGCTCCAGACTAATCGGTCAGCATGAAGCCGTTGCCGCAGTAGCAGACGCCATCAGGAGAAGCAGGGCAGGTTTACAAGATGCCGAGAGACCTATCGGTTCCTTTATTTTCCTTGGTCCAACCGGTGTGGGTAAAACAGAACTGGCAAAAACGCTGGCAGAAGTCCTGTTCAATGATGAAAAAGCCATGACCCGGATTGATATGAGTGAATATCAGGAAAAACATACTGTATCCCGACTGGTCGGAGCGCCTCCCGGATACGTGGGCTATGATGAAGGAGGACAATTGACTGAAGCTGTCAGACGCCGGCCCTATTCTATCATTTTACTTGATGAAATAGAAAAAGCGCATCCCGATACCTTTAATATTCTTCTTCAGGTACTGGATGATGGCAGATTAACAGACAATAAAGGCAGAGTGGCTAATTTCAAGAATACCATCATTATCATGACTTCAAATATTGGTTCCGAAAATATTCTGGAAAACTTTGAAGATCTCGAGGAAATGGGCGATAAACACAGAACAGAGGTGCTTGAAACAACGAAAGCTGAAGTGTTAAATATGCTTAAAGAAAATATGAGACCCGAGTTCCTGAACCGGATTGATGATCAGATTATGTTCTTACCGCTTGATAAAATCGAAATATATAAAGTCCTCGATTTATTGTTAAAGGGCACTCAAAAAATGCTCGCTAAACAAGGGATTTTATTAAAAATGAGTGAAAAAGCTAAAGGATTCCTGACAAATCTGGGCTATGATCCTCAGTATGGAGCAAGGCCTTTAAAAAGAGTGCTTCAAAAAGAGGTGATTAATGAATTATCCAGACAAATCCTGGATGGAACCTTTTCATTCGGAGATACAGTCTATATTGATGCTGAAGGCAAAGGACTTCAGTTTAGTAAGGATCCCTTCGGCCCGGTTCTGGTTACTGCAAATGAACTCCTGGAAGAAGATGAGGATTAATTCTCCTTCAGGGCTATCAGATAATAGACACAGGTAGTGAAAAAATCCCGGATGGGCGGAATTGCTTTTAAGAAGCCGAATTGCTCGATGGGATTTAATCCAAACTTATATTTATAGATAGGATTCAATAAAAAATAGGTATTCCTCTTTATTTCGTAACCGGTTTCTTTGACTATTCTTTCAAAACGAGTAGTAGAGATACCGGTCTCTTTTATTTCCACAAATGCAGGAACATGTTCATTGAAATAACTCAATATCCTTTTATAGATACCCATAGGAAGTAAATGAAAATAAGGTACTTTTGAAAGAAAGCTTTTGCACAATTGCTGATGACCTCCAAAGGGCATTTGCCAGGGTGGAAATCCAAAAAATATGTTTCCGCCGGGCTTTAGAAATTTTTTAAACTCCTGTATTATTTTTTCCTGATTGGGGATATGCTCGATAACATCTTTTAACACAATGAGATCAAACTTATTCCTGAATGCTGTCTCAAAAGTGGGATCGTAAATGTTTTTATTGATTAATACTACCGTTCCAGCTGCAAGCTCATCTGCCAGAAATGTCTCTGCAAGTTGTAATCTTCCATCTTCAAGTTCAACACCAACTCCCGTACATCCCTTATCGAGGAAAGCTTTTAATACACCACCCTCTGCACAGCCAACCTCAAGTACATGAATATTTTCACCAACCTTGAAATGTTTCTCAATAAAAGGGATAACAAACGCTTTGGCATTTTTATATTGCATTTCAAAATACCAGGGCTTGTTTGTATGAAATTCGTACATAAAAAGGATTTTAGCTTACAAAAGTAAGAAAAACAATTAGTTTAACCTTTCATAAGTTGTCTTAAAATGCCTTCCTTCATGGCAAATGAGGAGTAAGTAAGCCATTGAAAAGGACCTTTTTTCAAGATGAATTTTATCAATACCATCGCTGCAACAATCATTTCTGCCCTGGTTTCAGGTATCTCCTGATAGGCTAACCTTTCAGATAAACTTTTCTTAATGATTTCATCCAGAACGGGAATGACCTCAGCTACAGATATAGTGGTTGCATATTTATTTTTAATGGAAATATCTGATAATAAATCTTCCACAACGTCAAAAGTTCCGGAAGCCCCAACTAAATGATATATAGGTTGTTCCAACAATAAAATTAATAAATCAGCGAGCGATTCATCCAAAAAATCGGTCAGTTTTATTGTTTCTTCCTCACTTATCGGATCAGAATTATGGAAATACCTGAACAGTATGGCAATACCGATGGGATAACTTTTTGCCCATTGAATACGTCCATTTTCAAGGATGATAAACTCAACACTACCTCCGCCAATATCCATAATCAATACCTTTTCCCTGATAAAAGGAATGGCCAGTTCCACTCCCTTAGCTATAAGCTGTGCTTCCTCATCACCTGAAATAACGGTTACCACAATACCTGTTTCCTGATAAACCTGTTGTATGAACAAGTGCGCATTTTCAGCCCTTCGCAAAGCGGCTGTCCCAATGGCCCTGATTTCAGAAACATTGAAATCCTGACATTTGCCGGCAAAAAGTCGCATTCTTTCAATACCTTTCCTAAAGGGAGTGTCTCCGATTTTTTCAATCCCCTCAGCAGCCAGTTTTACAAAATAAGCCTCTTTATAAAGCACTTCAAATGCCTGAGGGGAGATAATTTTAGCTATGAGCAGATGAAAAGTATTACTACCCAGGTCTATTATACCCACATTTTCCATCCGCTATACCAGACCTATTTGCGTTCCTGATGGAATAAAAACACCCTTTTTCAGCACAATAATGCCGTCTTTTATAGCGTATTTGTCAGATTCTACATCCTTTAATAGAGGACTTCCCTTTATCACCACATTATTACCAATACGGGCATTTTTATCAATAATTGCATTTTCAATAATGCACCCTTTACCTATACCCATCGCAGCACCTTCTTTAGAATCAATGATTTCAGAAATAGATTCATAATAATCAGCCCCCATTACGATGGTATTATTAATTTCAGATCCCTCCCCTATTCTGGAACGAATGCCTATTACAGATCTGTCAATTTTTTTTGCATGAATAATACATCCTTCTGCAATAAGGGCCCTATTTAAAAAAGTACCATAAACTTTTGTTGGTGCCAGTTGTCTGGGTCTGGTATATACAATGCGCTTATTATCAAATAAATTAAATTCAGGAATGGTATCTGTCAACGCAATATTAGCTTCAAAGAAAGACCTGATAGTACCTATATCCGTCCAGTATCCATCAAAAGCATAAGAGGCAACTTTCAAACCACCATGAATGGCATCAGGAATAATTTCCTTCCCAAAATCAACCGCTTTCTCATTATCTGAAAACAGCTTCATCATTACCTGCTTACTGAACAAATAAATACCCATGGAGGCCAGATAGGTTTTTCCTTTCGATTCATTTTCAGCTGATACGGAAGAAGTCCAGTCTGCCAGGACCTCCTTTTTCGGTTTTTCAATGAAGGAATCTATAAATCCCTGATTATTTACTTTCATAATACCAAAACCAGGTGCATCCTGGTCGTTAACAGGAATAGTGGCTATGGTAAGGTCTGCTTTTTTACTGATATGATATTTTGCCAGTTCCTCAAAATCCATTTGATAAAGCTGGTCTCCTGAAAGAATCAGGATATAGTCATATTCATGATTCTTTAAATGATGCATGGACTGTCTGACGGCATCAGCTGTGCCCTGAAACCATTGATCACTATTGGGGGTTTGTTCTGCAGCTAAAATATCGACAAATCCATGAGAAAAAACATCGAAATGATAGGTGTTTTTTATATGTTGATTGAGTGAAGCGGAATTATATTGCGTTACAACAAACATCCGCTTAACACCTGAATTCAAACAATTAGAAATGGGAATATCAATTAAACGATATTTTCCGGCAATAGGTACAGCTGGCTTGGAACGATGACTGGTTAAAGGTGCTAATCTACTTCCTGCACCCCCCCCCAGAATAAGGCAAATCATTTTTATCATGGATACTATTTTTTAAGTAAGATCATTATATAGGGTAATATATTCGGAAGCTGATTTTTGCCATGAAAAATCAATTCCCATGATATGTTTTCGAAGTTGTTTAAATTTATCTTTATTTTTGAACAGAAGGCTGGCGTCATCCAGTGCCATACTTGCCGCTTCGATGGAAAAGGATTCAAATAAAATGCCGCTACCCTTTTCCTCCCGCCATGGAACTATGGAATCTTTTAATCCGCCAATAGCCCGAACGATAGGAACTGTTCCATAACGAAGGGCATATAGTTGATTCAATCCGCAGGGCTCAACTCTTGAGGGCATTAGAATAAAATCTGAAGCGGCATATAATGAATGGGCCAGTGCTTCGTCATAACCTATGTGAACATGTAATTTCCCCGGATACTTAAAACTTAAATGCCGCAACATTTCATGTATATAAAGTTCTCCTGAACCTAAGATGATAAATCCCATACCTGCTCCCTTTTCAAGGGTAATATTTATCAGGTCAGGTAAAATATCGGCTCCTTTCTCTCTTACCAACCTCCCGATGAAAGTAATCCAGGGTATGTTCTGATTAAGTCCTAGCCGGCTAATCAGATTTTTTTTCTGACTTTGCTTGAACATTTCGATGTCTTCAGACTGGATTTCTTCCTTTACAGGCAAGTGGGTCTGGAGATAGGTATCTGTATGCGGATTCCAGACCTCGTGATCGATACCATTCAGAATACCTCTGCATTTTTTTTGTTCATTTTTGAAAAGCCATTCTAAACCTGAGGAAAATTGTTGCAATTCCAATAAGTATCCCGGTGAAACCGTGGTGACTGACCATGCATTTTTTACAGCAGAAGCCAGAGGGTTTATACGATCTGACCAGTCTAACAGACCATTTGCTTCGAAAGCGAAATCTGGCAATAAATTCCTTTTTGACCAGGCAAATGCACCTGCATACGCTGCGTTATGAATAGTGAAAACTGTCGGTATTTTTTTTAATGAATCAAAAAGGGGTGCATATTTTACCAGAAAAGGTATCAGACCCGCATGATAATCGTGACAATGGAGGATTTCAGGTTTTGATTCCATATTCTTTACCCAGTCTAAAATTGCTAACTGGAAAGAAATGTATCGTTCTGTATTATCTGTGTACCAACCCCTTTCCGGGTCACCATAAATACCTGGTCTATCAAATTGGGCGGGCAGATTCAGGACATATAATGAAAAATCGAGACCGGCATCTGATGGCTCTTCAACGGTGTAAGGATAATATTGTTGATTCAGATAATAAGCACCTACATGAACCAATCTGAAATGATGTTTTTTAGTCCAGGGCAAACCATACTTAGGAATCACTACTGCCGATTTCCAGCCTGCATTTGTCAGGTATTTTGGCAGCGCCCCCGCCACGTCACCTAATCCCCCGGATTTTGCTGCCGGATAACATTCCGCACTAATATGTAATACACGCATAAGTCACATTAAATAGAACGCGCCGTTCTGGTTTCTGTTAAATATACGGCAAAATCAGGGAATTAAAAATGAGATAACCAGGAAATATTTCAGAAACAATAAATTCAGTCAGGCAACTGAATTACCTGACTGAATATTATTGAAGGAAAAAAGCGAAAATCAGGCAGTAGGTGCTTCTGTCGCTTTTTTAGCTCTTTTTCCAGGTCTGGAATTACCGAAAGAACCCTGAAATATCTTTCCTTTTTTAGTGCGTTTATCGCCTTTTCCCATGTTAGTTGATTTTTTGCATTAGAAGGGCAAAAGTACACTTTTTTATAGGATTATCACATTCAGGTTTTCCAATTCTGTAACTATTTTTCTGTCGTTCGATAATCTTGGTACTTTATTCTGACCACCCAGTTTACCCTGGTTCTTCATAAAAGCCCTGAAACTATCTCTTTTCAAAGGTCGAATAACCAAAGGTCTTAAAACAGCACCCTGGATAAGATCATCATAATAAATATTCTGTTTCACCATTTCCTGATCCAGGAATTGAGAAAACCGATTTAAATCTGACGGAATCTCGTCAAATTCAACCCACCATTCATGATAGGGCAACCCTCCCTCCGAAGGATTCACCTGTGGAGCAACTGTAAATTCTACCACCTTTATACCAAAAGCCTGGCAAGTTACCTGCATGGCCTCATCTACTTCCTTTCCAATAACATGTTCACCAAAAGCTGAAATAAAATGTTTCACACGTCCGGTGACAATAATCCTGTAAGGTTTAACCGATACAAATTCAACGGTATCTCCAATATTATAACCCCAGAGACCAGCGTTAGTATGCAGGATCAAAAGATAATTCACTCCACATTGCACTTCGTGCAATCTGAGGCGGGTTGGCAATTCATTTCCCAATTCATGGACCGGAATAAACTCAAAGAATAAGCCTGAAGCCACATTCAGAAACATGCCCCGCTCTCCAGGAACGTCCTGAAACGCAAGAAAACCCTCCGATGCAGGATAAATCTCTACGCTGTCAACCTGACCTCCAACCAGTTCTTCCAGTTTTGCTCTATAAGGTTCATAATTCACTCCGCCATAAACAAACATGCTGAAATCAGGAAAAATTTCCTTGATGGTACGCTTCCCTGAAACTTCAATCAGACGTTCATAATACATTTGAACCCAGGGTGGAATTCCACTGATTAAGGTCATTTTTTTATGCAGCGTTTCCTCTACAATTTTATCCAGCTTTTCCTCCCAGGAATCAATACAATTTGTCTTGTAGGAAGGCATCTGACTTCTTTTAACCCAGGCTGGTACAAGATGATTGGAAATACCTGATAACCTGCCGGTTGGCACCCCATTCATATCATCCAGTGAAGGGCTTCCCGACAGGAAAATTAATTTACCATCCAGCCATTTTCCTTTTCCTGTCTGGCCAAAAAAATGAAACATGGCATTTCTGGCAGAGCCAAAATGGTTTGGTAAACTATCTGCAGTGATCGGAATATATTTGACACCAGAGGTGGTACCCGACGTTTTTGCAAAATATCGGGGCCTTCCCGGCCATAAGACATCTGATGCACCTTGCACAACTTTATCAATGTATGGCTTTAAGCCTTCATAATCTCTGATTGGAACCCGAAGTTTAAAATCCTCATAAGTCCTGATGCCTGAAAAATCGTGGTCTCTTCCAAATTGGGTATGCTTACCTTTCTCAATCAGACCGGTTAATATTTTTTCCTGTTCCTTCAAGGCATTTTTGGACCATTTTTCAATTTGTTTCGAAACTTGATTTGCCCAAGGACGTAAAACCGCAGATTTAAAACCCATACTATTTCCATTGAATGTATAAACGGGTACGAAATTACTAAATTTATCAAATTCTAACTTCTTAAATCCTCAACATAATAGCCCGGAAAGTCAGACTTCTTGTACTGAAAGAAAGAATCAGGAAAAGTCTGATTAATTTTAGGAGCGCCAAAACGAAAAAAATATCTGGACCCATCTTTCGCAAAAGCCTTAAAAGAAATAATTTCTCCCGATTTTTTGTCTAAAACTAATTCAAGTTTTGAATAATCAGCCATTTGGTCCTCTGGCTTGAAACCTATTTGTTGTAATAATCTGCCCTTATCTGCATATTCCTTTAAAACCAAATATGATAAATCTTTTCTTTTATATATATTAAACAGAGCTTCAGGCGATAAAATATCTTCATTATCCTGACTATCAGGCATATCATTTATTTGTATTTCCTTTTCTTTATTCAGAATGACCCATAAGGACTTACCGTCACAAAGGACCGTTTGCTGATCTAAAACCAGTTTATATCTTATCCCTTTGCGAATAAATTGCCCTTTCTGGATTTGCCTGGACTGATTGGGAATCTCCATTTCCAAAGAAAAGGAAATATCTAATGATAAAAATGATTCATATCGTTTTTTCATTAAGTCCAGCGTCACTTTTGCTTTCGGATCCCTATCCAGGCGAGAGGAAACCTGACCCTGTAAATTATAGCTATGAAAACAAAAAAAGAGCCATAAACTGTTAAAAAAAATCAAAATTTTATAGGTCATTATCAGGTATTATTTTAAAAATAACGAAACCATAAGCCATTAGATTATATGTGGTTGCTTTCCACCTTATATATTTTTTAAAATGGCTGGAAGTTTGATAAAACCATATTCAATGTTTTTATTTTTCTTTCCAATAGTATTTAACAGCATTTCTGCTGCCACCTTTCCCATTTCAAAAGCAGGTTGTACAATTGCAGTTAATTTAGGCCTTAACAAATGAGCGAATGGCCCATTTGTAAATCCAACAATTTTAACTTCCGATGCACGGGGCTCAGGTAACATCTGAACTGCCTCATAACAATAAAAAGAAAGCCTGTCACTGGATGCGAAATAAGCATCGGGTTTAAATTTCTCCTCCAAAATCCCTATATTTTCTTTGATTTCATCAGCCAGAAAATTGCTGTACCTGATTAATTGAGGATCCACTGAAATCCCGGCATCCAGCAGTGCAGCACTATAACCCGCCAAACGCTCAATGAAAATAGATATTCCACCTGGTCCGGCCATGTGGGCAATTCTTTTTTTCCCTTGTTTGATAAGCCATGAGGTAGCATCATAAGCAGCCCGATAATTATCACAAACCACCTTATGGCAAAAATTATCAGAAGGAACCCTGTCAAAAAATACCACAGGAAGATTCACTCCTAAATTCTTCATCACCTCATTTACCTGCATTTGATTAGTTGAAGGTGACATTAATAATCCATCCGCTTTCCGATATGCAATGGCTTTGATATTCTCCAGTTCCTTATCCGTAGAATCATGGGTCTGGTATATAACCACATGATAGCCTTTACTATTGGCAACAAACTCAACGCCATTGACAATTTCAGCGAAAAAAGAATTTGATATTTCCGGAATAATGATAGCAATGTATCGGGTATTCATTTCTTTAAGGCTCCTGGCAATCAAATTAGGCCTGTAGTTCACCTTTAATGCATAAGACTGAACTATTTTTTTTGTTTCTTCCCCAATTTCGTGACTATCATTTAGCGCTCTGGAAACAGTAGAAACTGATAAATTAAGTGCTTTTGAAATGTCACTCAGCTTAATTGGCTTTTCCTGATCCATTTACTTATTTTTTACTAAAGGTAAGCATTTTATATACTGCATTAATTTAAAATAGCTTTTCGCGTTATAATTCCGTTTTTGAAAAAAATAACGCAATCGTTTGCGTAAATAATTCTTCTAAATCAAAATAAAATATTGAATTAAATGACGAAATTGGACTTAACATTAATAATCTGACCCGCAAAACACCTTTACATGTTAACTGTTTAATTAATTTTAGTCAACTTCTACGCTGGAAAAACCGTCAATCAAAAGATGGTTTTTCTACTTTTATGAGCCTTTTACAATCAATAAAAACACTGATGATGGCAAAATATCTAATCCCCACTTTATTATTATCTCTTGTATTTTCGCTTCACTCAAAAGGTCAATCCATCGAAAATCAGGTTGAACTGCTCAAACAAAACATGTTGAATCCTGACGCAGCTTCATTGAACAAAATACTGGCTGCCGATCTGGTGTATGGACATTCCAATGGAAAACTTGAAGATAAAACAGCATTTATTGAAAATTTAACCAACGGGAACTATGATTTTACTGAAATCATCCTGAAAGACCAATCTATTAAAACAAATAAGCATATTGCCATTGTCAGGCATACCTTACATGCTAAAACGAATGACAGAAAGGTTCCGGGTGAGACCAATTTAAAGATTTTACTGGTCTGGAAGAAAGAAGGAAAAATCTGGCAATTATGGGAAAGACAGGCTGTTAAATATCCTGTTCCTTAATCCGGTTTGTTATGTCCCTGCTCTCTGTTAAACATATTAGGAATATTGCACTGCATCCTTCCTTAACTGTACCTCATGAAGCCCAGTTTCACCTCCCTGATAAGATTTTACAATTTGGAACAGGTGTTTTGTTACGAGGATTACCTGATTATTTTGTTGAAAAAGCAAATCGTGAGGGTGTTTTCAACGGCCGCATAGTGGTCGTAAAATCGACTGAAAATGGGGATATTTCTACATTTGAAAATCAGGATTATTTGTACACCCTTCATATAAGAGGTATTAAGAGCGGGCAAATATTAAACGAACGGGTTATTTGCAGTGCAATCCGTACTATATTAAGCGTCCGGTCCGATTGGCATGATATCTTAAAAGCTGCCGCAAATCCTTCCATTCAAATCATTATTTCCAACACTACAGAAGCAGGCCTGCAATATGTAGAAGAAAAACTAACAGCGGAACCATCCAGCTCTTTTCCCGGAAAACTACTTCAATGTTTATATCATCGATTTATTTCAATTGGCCATTTGACCGACGATAAACTGGTTATTTTACCCACTGAGCTTTTAACAGATAACGGCGATATCCTAAAAAGCATTATAGAAAAATTGATTCGCTTTAATGGCTTTCCCTCCACTTTTCAAACCTGGATAAATCAACGGGTCATTTTTTGCAATACGCTGGTTGACAGGATAGTTCCTGGCAAACTATCGGACAATGAATTAAATAATTCTGATCAATTATATGGTTATAAGGATGATAATGCTATTATGTGTGAACCTTATGCGCTCTGGGCTATTACAGGAGGAAAAGAAGTACATGATCTGTTAAGTTTTTTAAAGATTAATGAGGAAATCAAAATTGTACCTGATATTACTCAATTTAAGGAGTTAAAATTACGGATTTTAAATGGCACACACACTTTACTTTGTGCCAAAGCAATAGCTGAAGGCTACGAAACGGTTTATCAGGCTTTGAGTGATCCCATTTTCAAAAAGTTTACTACAGAACTTATTTTTGAGGAGATTTTGCCTTCACTTCCTCCGGAAATAACAACAGACACTAAACTGGCCTTTGCGCTTGATGTTATAGACCGTTTTTCAAATGGAAACATTGAACACAAGTGGAAATCCATTGCGGTACAATACCCAATGAAACTTACCATTCGGGTCCTGCCTTTACTTAAATCCTATATCCATTCAAATGGTAAAGCACCAGAAAAAATGGTCTCTTGTATTAAAGATATTTTATATTTTCTTTTAAACGAGGAGGAAATCCAGATGGACGACATTTCAGCAGCTGCCATTCAACGAATAAAATCGACCTCTTTGTCCGTAAATGAAAAAGTTAATTTACTATTAAACGAAGAGAAAATCTGGGGTTATAATTTAGCTGAATGGATAAATAATTAAGGAAAAACAGGAGCCCCGGTTATAATGTTTCCAGGTATTGGATGGAGATACTGAGGAGGAATCCTGCCCGATTTAGCTTCCTTAATGAGACTATTGATATCCTCTTTTGTCAAATTGTCCTTACCAGCAGGCTGATCCCTCGCTTTTTCTAACGCCGTGATGGCATCCTTAAAGTTTTTATCACCCAAATAAGCCTGACCCAGATTGAACGATACCTTACGCTGCCAGCCAAAGTTATTATCTTCTTCCAGAAAGACCCTTTTTGAAATGGGTACCAATTCTGAAATTGCATTTTTATATTCCCCCAAAATTAAATGACATTCTCCTTTTATGCGTTTTGCTTTCCAGAAAATAGGTTGATGGGGAATGGCGTTTTTAAGGGTCGTATCGAAGTCTTTTATTGCAGAAATAAAATCCTTTGAGATGATATGCACGAAAGCCCTGCCAAAATGTGCTTCCTCACCATGGGGATTAACTAAAATACTTTTATTAAAATCATAGAGGGCGTCCTTATAATTTTTTAGCCTAAAGTTAACATAACCCCTTCTTTCATAAGCTTTTGCATGTCTCTCGCATTTTTTAATAGCCAGATCCAATGCCTCTTTTGCGGCTTTATCTTCTCCTTTTCCAACCAATTTCCTACCCAATAGAAAAGACTGAATAGCTGACTTATCACCATTCGGTTCTATTTCCCTAAACTCAATAATTTTGCCATTTTCCAGCTTCCAGGCACTTAAACTTCCTGCAATCGAGTACTCACAGACAGTTTCTAAAGCGGAAATGGTATTTCTCCAGGTTCTGTCAGAAATTTCAGGTTCTACATGCCTGGGGATATTCAAACAATATTGTTCTGCATCAAATATGTGTTCACTACGCAAAAAAACATCGTATTTGAAATGTATTTCAACACGTTGATTATACTGCGCCAGGGCCATTTCGAAACTTCGCTGATTATTGAAAATAAGCTGACCAGCCAGAATAATACGATAATTTGACATTACTGAGGAAAATATTAGAACAGACCTGTTTAAATCGACCCTAAAGATATGATTTTATTTGCAGCTAACAAATATTTAACAATAGATTTACGATAATTTGTCTTTAAGGAACGCCGCAATTATGCTGCGTACTTTTTCCGAATAGATCAGCCAAGGCATATAAACCAGAGAAGAAAAAATAAATCTAAAACAACCTATCTAATAATCTATCTTCTTTTTTAACGGGCTTTTCATCTGGCTTAGATTTATTTATTATTTTAAGATATTGAGGATCAACATGCATACGCATTGAAAAACCCATTTGTTCCAATTCTATTACTACATTTTTATCGTTATGATGATCTACTAATTTACCTTTGAGACCATAAAGGCTGCCAAAACAAATCTCAATATCATCTCCAACTTCCGGCTTTAACTCCGTAGCTTCAACTTCAATATTTTCTCCTGTAATCGCCTTTAAAATATTAATTTCTCTCTCAGGAATAGCCAGTAATTCATGACTGAATTTCACAAAATTCACTACATCCTGGGTAGATAACACCGTAAAATATTCCGAATGAAATATTTTGACAAAGACATAACAACTGATTAAGGGTAGTTCAATTTTCTTTATTTTCCGGGTATATACCCTTTTGACAGTCCTTAAGGGCAAATAGGCCTCAATATTTTTATCAAGTAACTGCTTGAACACCATCTTTTCTCTCTTAAACCGGGTATAAATGGCAAACCATTTACGCTCGTCATTAGAGATGTGCAAACTTTGATGTGCAATTGGTTCTAAAACAACCGAATTACTGTTTGATTGTACATCCGCCACTGCTTCCATTTTATCTTTTTATTCTATACATTTAAACTTAAATCAAGGTGACAACGCCATTTTTAATTTCATATTTCTCTCCTGATTCCGGGCAAACAGCCAGACCATCGGCTGAAAATATCAGTTTGTGCCCCATACGGCTCATGAAATATTTTACCCTGGCCGGATTCCCTACAACCAGGGCAAAATCGGGAACTTCTTTTGTAACTACCGCTCCCGCACCAATAAATGCATACTGCCCAATCTTATGACCGCACACTATCGTTGTATTAGCACCTATGCTTGCTCCTTTTCCAATGATGGTTGGTTTATAATCTGCTTTCCTGTTGACAGCACTGCGCGGATTAATCACATTCGTAAATACAGCAGAAGGACCTAAAAAAACATCATCATCACAAGACACACCTGTATATAGAGAAACATTATTTTGTATCTTGACATTGTTTCCAAGGGTTACGCCGCTGGCAATAAATACATTCTGACCCAGATTACAGTGTTTACCCAGCACAGCCCCGGACATTACATGGGTAAAATGCCAGATTTTAGTACCGGCTCCGATCATTGCACCTTCATCAACGACAGCAGAAGGATGAATAAATATATCTTCCATTTATTTAAAAAATTGAATGACTGCCTCTGTTATATAAGCAATCTGCTCAGTGCTCATTTCAGTATGAATGGGTAAAGATAACACAGACTTACACAATTTATCCGTAATCGGCAAAAAATGAATATTCGCATCTTTTACAAAAGCCTTTTGCTCATATAATGGTAAAGGATAATATATTATAGAGGGAATGCCCCGTTCTTTTAAATACGCCTGTAATTCATCTCTTTTCCCATTATTTACTTTCAAGGTATATTGATGAAAGACATGCGTTGAAAAGGCAACCCTGTAAGGAATCTGAATAGCATCTATGTTGGAAAATGCAGCATCATAAGCATCAGCAACAGCTCTCCTTTCAGCTGCAAATTGATCCAGATATGTCAATTTTACATTGAGAATTGCCGCCTGAACAGAATCTAATCTGGAGTTTACCCCAACCATGTCATGATAATACCGTTTTGTTTGTCCATGATTGGCTATTTTGTGAAGAATCAGACCCAGATTTTCATCCTGGGTATACAATGCGCCACCGTCGCCGTATGCACCCAAATTTTTCGAGGGGTAAAAACTCGTTGAACCAATATGCCCGACGGTGCCTGATTTTACTTTTTCACCATTATTTAGCTGAAAATCTGCACCGATGGCCTGCGCATTGTCTTCAATCATAAACAAACTCCTTTGATCGCAAAGATTTCTGATTCCTTCCAGATCAGCACATTGACCGTAAAGGTTAACAGGAACAACGGCCCGTGTTTTATTGGTTATGGCACTTTCAATTATTTCCGGTGTGATGTTAAATGAATTTTCATCGACATCAACCATAACTGGCTTTAAATTCAACAACGCAATAACTTCAGCCGTCGCCACATAGGTAAATGCCGGAACAATAACCTCATCCCCAGGTTTAAGACCTAATGCCATCATAGCAATCTGAAGCGCATCCGTACCATTTGCGCAGGGAACAACCCTTTTTACATTTAAATATCTCTCCAGATGATCTTTGAATGCCGTTACCTGAGGTCCGTTGATATAGGATGTTTCTGTCAGAACTTCCATAATTCCCTCATCTACCTGTGATTTTATCCTAAGATACTGACCCTTAAGATCAACCATTTGTATCGCTTCCATGTGCTTGTTTATATCATAAAATAGCCAATGCTTTTTCAGCAATTGATTTGCCAATAGCCAGCGATGCGGTTGCTGCCGGCGAAGGCGCATTACACACATTAACTATTTGGTTATCGGCAAATATAAGAAAATCATCACTCATATTTCCAAGATTATCGGTTGCCATGGCTCTGACTCCAGCGCCACCCCGAACCAGATCTTCCTCATTGATTTCAGGTATCAGATGGCGAAGTGCCCTGACAAAAGCAGCAGATGAAAATGATCGGTGAAGTTCACCCAGTCCATATTGCCAGTGTTTTGCGGCCAAACGTCGAAAACCAGGAAATAGGATTGTTTCCGTCAATTCCCTGGCATCAAAATCCCACCTGGAGTAACCTTCTCTTTTAAAAGCAAGAACGGCATTTGGCCCAGCTTCTATGCCTCCGCCAATCATTCTTGTAAAATGTACACCCAGGAAGGGAAAGTCAGGATTTGGTACAGGGTAAACCAAATGTCTGACTAAATATTGTTTTTCTGGTTTCAAATCGTAATATTCCCCCCTAAAAGGTATAATTTGAAGTGGCGGCAAAGGCATACCTGTCATTTGAGCCACTTTGTCAGAATATAATCCGGCGCAATTAATTAAAATGCGACCCGACATTTCTTTTGAATCCGTTGCTCTCAGGATGATTTCCTCCGTTGTCCTGATTATTCGCTCTACCTTAAAATGAAAACAGATTTCACCCCCTAAAGCCCTAATTTTTTCTGCATATTTTAATGAAACAGCCGTATAATCGATAATTCCAGCCTGAGGGACCAGGATAGCCTCCTTTACATTAATATGCGGTTCTCTTTCCAGCGCTTCTTCTTTTGAAATACGACGAATACCATTTAATCCATTTTGTAAACCATTCTGCAATATTTTCTCCATACTGGGAATGTCTTTTTCAGAAGTAGCAACAATTAATTTACCACATATTTCAAAGGGAATATCTTCAGATTCACAAAAATCAAGCAGTTCCTTATATCCCGTTATACAATTATTTGCCCTCAGACTGCCCGGCCTGTAGTATATGCCAGAGTGAATGACGCCACTATTATGCCCCGTTTGGTGCTTTGCAACATCCCCTTCTTTTTCAACCAGGGTCAAAGATAAACCTGGTCTTTCCTGCAGGAGCCTGTACGCTGTTGCCAGACCAACTACGCCCCCACCTATAATAACGACATCCTTTTTCATAGTATAAAAATTAAACATATTTAAATAATAAGACCTTTAGTTTTTTAGCATTTTAAAACGATAAGATCAGCCACTGGCAAAGGTTTTGAACATATAACGATTTATTGTTATGGTATCCTTTTTGCATAGCATGTACAAAAATGTAACCTGGTGAAAATTGAACAATCCCCCCTACTGCACCGAGATCCCAGATTTTTGATATTTCTGGGCAGCATGATGATCGCTTTGCTATTCATACTGGATCAATTTCCACCCTAGGAAATAATTTTCAGGCTTAAGTCTAAACTTCCGGCGGAGTGAGTCAGGGCACCCAACGAAATAAAATCAACGCCAGTTTCTGCATATTCTCTTAAATTATGTTCATTAATTCCACCTGATGCTTCAATTTCCATCATACCTCCTATTAACGAAACAGCCTCTTTAATATCTTTTGGTAAAAAATTATCCAACATAATCCGTTGGCATCCACCAACGACTAAAACCTCTCTGATCTCCTTAATATTTCTGACTTCGACAGTAATTTCAAGATTTAACCCATGGTTTATCAGATAATCATGAACCTGCTTTAAAGCCTGGGTAATACTTCCGGAAGCATCAATATGATTATCTTTAATCATTATTCTATCGAATAACCCAAAGCGATAATTTTCACAACCCCCTAATTTTACGGCCCATTTTTCCAATGGACGTAAAAGAGGCGTCGTTTTTCGGGTATCAATCAGTCGGACAGGCAAATCAGCCACCACCTTTGCCAGCTTATGACTTAGCGTTGCAATACCGCTCATTCGTTGCATTGTATTTAAAGCCAGCCTTTCACCTTTAAGAATAGCCTGGGTATTACCACCGATTCTTGCTGCTATTTGTCCTGGCAAAACATAATCTCCATCTGACGCCAGGGATTCCCAGGAGGAGGAAGGGTCAAGATAATTAAAGATGGCCTCCGCGACAGTTAATCCGGCAATTACTCCTTCCTGTTTCACCAGAAGTTTTGCCGATTTTCTGTCGTTTGAAGGAATGCAGGCCAGTGCCGTATGATCTCCATCCCCTACATCTTCCGCAATACCCCGGGTAATAAAATCGTTTAACCAATTTTCAGTTATTGGGTGATTCATTGATTTCAAATAGTGGTGAACAATAATTTAAATTTAACTTTGTTAACATTTTAAAAACAATACGATAAGTAATGGTTCAAAAGAGCAGCTTATTATTTTCTTTTAGCATTTTGCTAATCCTCTTTTCAATGTCATGTTCTGATGACCACCTGGAAAAAACACCGGATGTAAGTGATATATCCGTTCATTTTAAGGTCAGGCGGTTTGAAAATGAATTATTTCAGGCAGACACTTTACATTTCTCCAAAGAACTGGCACAAATTAAAGAAAAGGATCTTGAATTTGCTGAAATATATTTTAATCAGATGCTAGGTGCCAATGATCCGCAAATTGCACCTCAGGGAGAAGAAAAATACCTGATAGGATTCACTCACTTTAAAGAGGTAAGAAAATTATATGACACCATTCAACAGCTATATGCTGATTTCAAACCTATCGAAGCTGATTTTCAAAACGCCTTCAAATATTTTGCCTATTATTTTCCCAGAAAATCAACGCCATCGATAACAACCTTTATTTCAGAATTTTCATTGGGAAATTTTATTTACGGTGAAAATAATCTGGCGGTTGGCCTCGATTTTTATCTGGGTTCAACTTATCCCTATCAGCAAAAAAATCCGCAAAATCCAAATTTTTCAGCTTACCTGACCAGAACTTTTAATGCGGAACATATAGTATCCAAAACCCTGCAACCATTGGTGGATGACCTGGTTCCTCAACCTGAAACTGACCATTTACTGGCTTTAATGATTAGGGAGGGGAAAAAATTATATATTCAGGAAAAACTTCTTCCTGATACCCCCGATTCCATCCTGATGGAAGTAACCCGCCAGCAATGGGATTGGCTGGTAGAAAACGAAAAAGAGATTTTTGCCTACTTTGTACAAGAATTGCTTTTTTATGATAGTAATTGGCAAAAAATCCGTAAATATGTGGAATATAGTCCTAATTCACCCGGAATGCCGGTTGAGGCTCCCGGCAGAACGGGGGCATGGTTAGGTTGGCAGATTGTTAAGGCATTTATGAAAAAAAATCCTTCCATAACCCTGACAGAATTAACGCAGAGGGCAGATTCCAAACAATTTTTAATTGAATCTGCCTACAAACCACCACGAAAATAAAATTTTATTTCAATGAGAACCATTCCATTAGTTGATTTATCCCAGTTTGAACAGGGAAATTTAGCACAGAGAAATGAATTTATTGAAACCCTGGGAAATGCCTTCCATACGGTTGGATTCGTTGGGGTCGTCAACCATGGCATTCCATCTGAACTTATAAAATCCTTTTATAAAGAAGCCAATGCCTTTTTTGCTTTGTCAGAAAAGGAAAAATTGAACTACAAAATACCCGGTGCTAATGGTCAGAGAGGATATACAGCATTTGGAACTGAGCATGCCAAACAATCAAAAGTAGCAGATCTGAAGGAATTTTTCCAGATTGGTAACGAGGGAAATATTGCTGTCTCAGAAATTCCCAGCTTTTTAAATTTAGGGGAAAATTTGTACCGTGAATTCGAACGTGCTGGATCGGGTTTGCTTCAAGCCATTGCCCTGCATCTGCATTTACCCGTTGACTATTTCGACCAGCGGATAAAAAATGGAACCAGTATCTTACGTGCCATTCATTATCCGCCAATAACCCAGGAACCTGCCAGTGCCATTCGTGCAGAACAACATGAGGACATAAACCTGATAACCCTTTTAGTTGGTGCGTCCGCAGGCGGTCTTGAACTGCTTTCCAAAGAGGGCGAATGGTTACCTATCCTACCTGAAGCAGATGAAATAGTCATTAATGTGGGGGATATGCTGCAACGATTAACAAATAATTATCTGCGTTCCACAACACACAGGGTGGTAAATCCGCCAAGGGAAGAATGGCATTTACCCCGATTGTCGATTCCTTTTTTCTTACACCCAAGACCGGAAATGGATCTGAGTTGTCTGGAAAATTGTATCTCTGATAAAAATCCACTCCATTTTGAACCTATCACTGCTGGAGCATATTTAGACGAACGCCTGAGAGAAATTGGCCTAAAAAAATAATATGATGAAATCAACCATTACCTTTCTCTTACTTTCAATTCCTTATCTGCTGCTAAGTCAAGGGAGAATTGACTGGTCCGCTGATGGAAACGGTCTTCGGGAAATACAAAAAAATACGATTGTTAAAATTACGCTTCCCGACAGAAAAGTAGATACACTCGTAAATTCTTCCCTGCTCATTCCAAAAGGTCAAACAAAACCATTACAAGTGAGAAGCTTTGAATATTCAGCTGATAATCAAAAGGTATTGATTTATACCAATACGCAGAGAGTCTGGAGACAGGACACAAAAGGGGATTATTGGCTATTAGATCTCACAACCAGAAATTTAAAGCAACTGGGAACCAGATTTCCGGCTTCAACCCTGATGTTTGCCAAAATTGCTCCCGATAGTAAAAAAGTAGCTTATGTTCAGGGGCATAACCTTTATGTTGAAGATTTAGCTTCCGGAACTATTACAGCATTAACCACTGACGGGGACAGCAGACTTATAAATGGGACTTTTGATTGGGTTTATGAAGAAGAATTCGGATGCAGAGATGGCTTTCGCTGGAGCCCTGATGCCAGGTCAATTGCATACTGGCAAATAGATGCCCGCCAGATCAGAAATTTTTTAATGATAAATAATACCGATTCCACCTATTCCTTTAATGTTCCGGTGGAATATCCAAAAGTTGGCGAGGCTCCCTCTCCCTATAAAATTGGAGTGGTTTCAGCCACGGGTGGGAAAACACTGTGGATGAAAATTCCGGGCGATCCACGGCAGACCTATTTACCAAGAATGGAATGGGCCGGAAATAGCAATGAGCTGATTGTTCAACAACTGAACAGAAAGCAAAATGAAAGCAACCTGTTTTATATCCAGACAATAACCGGAGCTGCCAGTTCATTTTATCAGGATAAAGACGAAGCCTGGATTGATATAGATGGTCCTGAAGGCTGGGATTGGCTCGATGGCGGAAAAAGTTTTTTATGGCAATCTGAAAAAGACGGATGGAGACACGTTTATCTGGTGAGCAGAGATGGCAAAAAGGAAATTTGCCTGACACCCGGAAATTATGATGTCATTTCCATTTCAAGAATTGATGAGGAAAATAATCAGCTTTATTTTATGGCTTCTCCCGATAATGCAACCCAGTCATACCTGTACAAGACGACCCTCGATGGGAAAGACTGGGCAACCAGAGTCTCACCAATTAATCAGGCGGGTTCCCACAGCTATGACATCAGTCCTAAAGGTCGGTTTGCCAGACATAGTTTTTCAAATGCAAAAACCCGTCCAACAACAGAATGGCTGAATTTACCCGACCATACTCCCTTAGATCCCTCAAAATCAATTGATTCACAATTGGAAAAAGCGGTAACGGATTTAGATATTACCTTTTTACAAATCAAAACTGCGGATGGCGTAACGTTAGATGCCTGGTTCACAAAACCAAAAGGCTTCAATCCAAATCTAAAATATCCAGTCGTTTTTAATGTGTATGGCGAACCCGCCGGAAGTACCGTGCGGGATGCTTACGGAACCGGGAGAAATAACCTGTACAAAGGAGATATGTCTGCAGATGGATATATTTATGCTTCCCTCGATAACAGAGGTACGCCATCCCCGAAAGGAAGAGCCTGGAGAAAGGCCATTTACAGAAATATTGGCCGGATCAACATACTCGATATGGCACAGGGA
>Ga0169931_10001682_pt1 | contig 36398 bp, 42 predicted proteins | sample Kivu_15m_20L_FD_129675 | JGI IMG/M metagenome (GOLD analysis project Ga0169931, IMG submission 129675) | Freshwater microbial communities from Lake Kivu, Western Province, Rwanda to study Microbial Dark Matter (Phase II) - Kivu_15m_20L... | ecosystem: Environmental > Aquatic > Freshwater > Lake...
CCCGCCGGACGACGGCCGGCGCCTCCGGCCGGCCGACCGCGAAGGCGCCCCCCTCGCGCCAAGGCTCTCCCCAGAGACCTGGGGCAGCCTCCTCCGCCGACCGCCGCTCGGTATAATGCCATCCGACCCCTCGGCGGGGCCGCAGCGGCGCCGCTGAAGCGTTCCCCGGGCCGTCGGCGGCCAGCGTGCCCGCTGCGGCGCGGCGGCCCGCCCCGTCGCCGCCGGTCGGCGCCGACTTTGCCGGATCCGCGCGCCTCGTTTTGCGAGAATCCTCCATGCCTTTTCCGTTTCGCATCCCTCAGGGCGGACCGCAGCAATCCGGCGGTTTTCCTTCTCCGGCGCCGCGGCGCGGCGCGCCGCCGCGACCCGTATTCGGCGGGGCCCCGCGCGGCAGCGGACTGTCGAGCGGCTTCAAGGCCCGCCTGCTCATCGCGGCGGCCATCGCGCTGTTCGCCGTCGTCAGTTACTACGCCAAGCCGGGCGACCTGAATCAGGTGACCGGAGAGCGGGAACGCGTGGCGATGACCGACGCGGGGGAGGAGATCAAACTCGGGCTGCAAGCCGCCCCGCAGATGGTCGGGCAGCACGGCGGGCCCTCGCGCGACTTCGCGGCGCAGCAGCGCGTCCACACGGTCGGCTGGCGGCTGCTCGACGCGCTGGACGTCGCGCTGGAGCAAATGAATCGGCAGGGAGAAGCCGAGATCCCGTATCGCAATCCCTATCGCGAGGCGTTCCAGTTCACGCTGCTGGCCGATCCGCGAACGGTCAACGCGTTCGCCTTGCCGGGGGGACAAGTCTTCATCACCGAGTCCCTGTATCGCCGACTCCAGACGGAGGGCGAACTGGCCGGCGTGATCGGCCACGAAATCGGGCACGTTTTGTCGCGGCACGGCAACAAGCGGATGGCCAAGCAGGGGCTGTACCAGGGGCTGGCCGGCGCGGTGGGCGTCTTGGGAGGCGACGCCCAAAGCACGCGGATGGCACAGATGGTGTCGTCCGTGTTGAGCATGAAGTACGGCCGGGAGCAGGAGATCGAGTCGGACGACTGGGGCGTGCGTCTGTGCGGACTCGCCGGCTATGATCCCCGCGCGATGGTTGGCGTCATGAAGGTGCTCGACGAAGCGACCGGAGGAGGCGGCGGCCCGCCCGAGTTCCTGAGCACGCATCCCAAGCCCGCCAACCGCGCCGAGTACATCGAAGCCGCGATCAAGAAGTGGTATCCCAACGGCGTTCCTCAGGGACTCCGGCCCTAGCCGCCCGCCGCGTGATCGTCGATCCGCCGGGAATTCCGCGGGCGCGCTCCAACGCCGACGCGCTGCGCGGCGGCCCGCCGGGCGCACGGCGAGCGAGCGGCGACCGCTCGTCCACCGCTCGTCGACTCGTCTACCGCGCGACTCGTCTACCGCGCGACTCGTCTACCGCGCGAACAGTTGCAGCATCCGCTCCAGCGCGGCGACGTCCACGTCGCTGAAATTCGCCGGCCGGTCGGAGTCGATGTCGAGCACCGCGATCAGGCTGCCGGCAGCGTCGCGCACCGGCACGACCAGTTCGCTGCGGGTCGTCGCGCTGCAGGCGAGATGCGCCGGATCAACGCGGACGTCGGGAATGTTCTGCACCTCGCCGCTCGCCGCGCAGCGCCCGCAAATCCCCTGCGAAAACCGAATCGTCAGGCAGCCATGCGTTCCCTGGTAAGGGCCGACTTTCAGCGTCTCCGGCCCGACGCGACGGTAGAAGCCCACCCAATCGTACGAGGCCACGCCCTGGTAAAGCTCGCAGGCCATCGTGGCCATGAGGGCGATCGCGTCGTCCTCGCCCTCGGCGACGGCGGCAATCCGCTCGTAGACCGCCGCCAATTGGCCGCGGCGGCCGACTTCTCGATCTTCCATCGGCTTTCTCCCCGCGCCCTGTCGGTTCTTCACCGTCGCCGGCGGCCCGCGGTCGCGTCCGCGACGTCGCCTTGGCCCGCGTCCGGATAATGAATCCCGGCGCCGTCCCGGAGCCGCCGCTCGCCCTGCGCCTGCGGTTTTTCCTCGGCGAGGAGCGGCGGCACGGGTTCCTTCGCGGCGCAAGGCTCGTTAAAAGAGACTTCCCGGAGGACGAAACGCTCCGCTCTCCAGCGGCGGCAAACGATCGGCCAGCCCGTATTTCGCGGAAAAAACGCGGAACGTCTGCGCAATCTGCTCCGCTCGCGGGCCGCTGCCGCGCTGGCGTTCTCCGAATCGGGCGGAACTCAAGGCCCCGCCGCGCGTTTCCCGGATCAAACGTTCGATCTTGGCAGCCGCATCGGGACGGCGCCGCGCCAGCCAGTCCGTAAACACCTCGCCCACCGAGGTCGGCAGCCGCAACAGCAGGTATCCCGCGCTGCGCGCGCCGGCGGCCCGCGCCGCGGCGAGAATGGCGGGGATCTCGCTGTCGTTCAGCCCCGGTATCACCGGCGCGATCATTACCTCGGTCGGAATGCCGGCTGCCGCCAGCGCACTCAACGCCTCCAGCCTTGCCGCCGGCGCGCTGGTCCGCGGTTCCAGCGCGCGGGCCAATCCCTGATCAAGCGTCGTCACGCTCAGCGCTACCCGCACCGCGTTGTGCGCCGCCAGCTCGCGCAACAGATCGAGATCGCGGGCCACCAGCGCGTTTTTCGTGATCACGGCGACCGGCTGGCGGCATTCCGCGGCTGCCTGCAAGCAACCGCGGGTCAGTTGCAGCCGACGCTCGACGGGTTGGTAGCAATCGGTGACGCCCGAAAAGGCGATCAACTCCCCGTCCCAACTCGGCCGGGCGAGCCAGCGGCGGAACAACGCCGGGGCCCGCGTCTTCACCAGCACTTTCGTTTCAAAGTCCCAACCCGCGGAAAAGCCAAGGTACTCATGCGTGGGCCGTGCGTAGCAGTAACTGCAACCGTGGACGCAGCCGCGGTAGGGATTCACGCTGTAGCGGAAAAAAATGTCGGGGCTTTCGTTGCAGCTGACGATCGTCTCGCTCAGGTCTTCCAGATAGGTCGTTCGGGGCCGCGCGCACTCCGCCATGAACTCGGCGTCGTCAGCCGCCTGACCGACGTCCGGCTCAAGCTGCAAAGCCACGTAGGGATTCGCCGGTTGCACGCCGGCCCCGCGGCCCCGCACCTCGGGAAACCGTGCCGAAGGGTCGACGTCGGCGCGGTCCATCTGCCGCTGCTCGGCATCCGCGTGCGGCATTTTCCGGCGCCCGCCGCGGCGGCCGGGTTCATCGACGGCGCCGCCGTCACGAGGTGGATGCATGGCCGATTGACCGCGGCCCGGTCGCCGAACCCGACCGCTGCTCCTGACTGCGAAAGATTGCTGAACCCGCGGCCTAGGCCGCCGCCCCGCGCCCGATTGTAGCAGAAGGTCGAGCAGGATTTTTCCTGCCGCCTGGCATACCATGAGGAAGCCGCCGACGTTCCCCCCCGCCCCCGCCGCCGTGGCGCGTCCCCGCCGCGGCAGCCGTTTGGCCGAGGGAGCCGGCCGAGGCCGAGAGACCGCCCCGCCGAGGCAGAACGCGTGTTTCCCATCCTGCTGTTGCTCTTCACCCTCGTGCCTCTGGCCGAAATCGCCTTGCTCGTGCAACTCGGCAGCCAGCTCGGGTTCTGGCCGACGTTGGCGTTGGTGCTGGGAACGGGGGTCGCAGGCGCAGCCCTCGCCAAGTGGCAAGGTTTGCGGGTGCTGGAGCGGATCCAACGGCAACTGGCCGAAGGCGTCATGCCTGCCGCCGAAATCATCGATGGAGCGTTGCTGCTGGGGGCCGGGCTGCTGCTGATCACGCCGGGCGCCCTAACCGACATGGCCGGCATTGCTTTGCTGCTGCCGCCCGTGCGACGTCTCGTGCGGCGGCTCGCCGTCGACTGGTTCGCGCATCGCGTCCGCGTGCGGCGGATCGATCCCCGCGACGCAACCGCGTACCACGAGTGGCCATCGCCGCCGCGTCACGTCGTCGACGCGCCGGCGGTCGCCGAGCGCTTCCGCGACGAAGATCCCGCGGACGATCGCTGATTGCCGCAAAGCAGCGACGCGCGCCGCCGTCGGTCCACGAGCCGCCCCAAGCCGACCGCGGCTGGTCGGCACGAGTCTGCGTGGCGTTGTTCGGCACCGTTCCGCATCGAGCAAAGCTCGCCGCGTCCCGCGGAACGACCATCCGCTCGCAGTCGCTGGAGCGGCGCACCGTGCGACGAGGCAATCAACTGGTTTTTTGACCGAATGCTCCGGCGCGGGGCGCGGCTGGTCGCAGCGGCGGACCCCACGCACCCGTGATTGATCCTGGAGCCGCAAATCAACCCCTGCCGCCGCTCCTCACGGAGGAAAAAGCCGCCGGCGAAGGCGAGCGGCGGCTCATGCTCGGCCCAGGGATTCGTGAGACGCCGACGAGGCGGCAGGCCAGGCGACGAACGGCCGGGAGCAACTCGCGCGGAGCGAGCCGAGCGTCGAGACGTCGGTCCGTCGTCGGCTCGCCGCGGGTCGACGGCGCCAGAGTTCGCGACAAGTCCCCTCTCCGCCGGCGTTGCCTCCGGGCCGCTCCTGACGTCGGCGGGCTTGCGAGTCAGCGTTCGCGTTACGCTTCCGGCTGAAGCCGACGCGAGCCGACCCGAGCCGCGGCGGCCCGCATCGGGAACTGCCCGGCCGTCAATCCGGCAACCGCCCCGACTCGACCGGCGGCAACGCCCCGGTGAGCCCTTCCTTCATGAACGCCACCAGATCGGCTTTCTCCTGGGCGGTCAGATTGAGCTTCTTCACCTTCTCGCTGAGCCAAGGATTGGCGTGGCCCCCTTTGTCGTACCACTCGACCACCTCCTCGAGCGTGGCCAGCGATCCGTCGTGCATGTACGGGGCCGTGAGGGCGACGTTTCGCACGGTCGGCGTCTTGAAAGCGCCCCGGTCCGACTCCTGGCTGGTTTGCGAGAACCGCCCCGCATCGCCCCCTTCGGACTGCATGCCGACGCCGAGATTGTGGTACTTCTCGTCGGCAAAGTTGGCGCCGACGTGGCAGGCCGTGCAGCCTCCTTTGTCACTGAAGAAAAGTTCGCCGCCGCGCAGCGCGCTGGCGCCGAGCGGATGGGCGTCAGCATCGGCCTTGAGACGCTGGTACTCCGCATACAGTTCGGGATCGTCCTGCTCGACCCCAGGCAGGTCTTCCAGATCCGCGGCGTACGCGGTCTCGAACGCCCGCAGTTGCGTCTGGTAGTCCCAGGGCGCCGGACCGGTGACGATCGCACGTTCGAACGTGGCGATCGCCCGCCCGACGTTGTCGATCGTCACGCCGTCGGGAAAGATGGCAGCGAACTGCGCCGCGTAGCCAGGTATGCCCTTGAGAATCTCCACGCACTTCGCGTGCGTATTGCCCATCTCAATCGGATTGGCGATCGGACCGACGGCTTGTGCCTCGAGGGAATCAGCGCGGCCGTCCCAGAACTGCGCACCGCTGACAATCCGATTGTAGGCCACGGGCGAGTTGCGGTTGCCCTGCTGACCCTGGACGCCAACGCCGAACTGCGTGTCCTTCGCGTAGCCGAAGGCCGGGTCGTGGCAACTCGCGCAGCTCACCGTGTTGTCGGACGACAGCCGCGTGTCGAAATACAACTGTCGACCCAATTCGATTTTCGCGCGCGTCAGCGGGTTGGCGTCGATGCCGGTGATGGCGCTGGCGCCTTCGGCCAGCCCCAAGGGAAGTTCGGGTTGCAGAGTCACGTGATTCCGCGGTTCTGCCAGCCACGCTTCGACCTCCGCGACGGTCAACGCCCCGCTTCCCGGGATGCCGGTCGTCAGGGACGGCGTGCCCAACAGCACGGTCTCGGACTCCAACTCGCCAGCCGCGCGAACCGCCTGCCGGATGCGTTCCATGTCGATCCCAGGCCCCGCGTCGGTCGTCGGCGGATTGGACGCGGAGGCGACGTCGGCCGCCGCCGCCGGGGCCGCCGCCGCTGTCGCGTCCGAGGAAGCCGCGACTGCTTCCGCGGGAGGCGCTGCGGGAGTGGCTTGCGGCGGGGCCTGTGCCCCAGCCCCCGCGACCGTCGCCTGGGGCCCGTCAGCCTCGAGGAACCCCTGCGGGGCCGGATCGCCTCCGCGGAGCAGATAGCGGTTGGCCAGCAAGGCGACCGCCAACAAGACGAGTACCACGACTGCCAAGCGTCCCATGACAGACCCCCCCTTTTTTTGGTGTTCTGTCGCCAGCCGCGTCGTTTCGACCGGCCCGCGTGTTCGCCGAATTCGTCCGCTGGATCCGCCCCGACTGTCCGGCCGATCGTCGTTCGCCGCCCTTGGTTCGCGAAACCGCCCCCGCCGGTGCTTGGCACTGGGCGGGGCGTTGCACTTGCGGCGCGTGGGCCGCGTTCCCGCCACGCTTCTTGGGGTGGCCGGAGGCTCACGGGCACGCTGCCGACGGCCGCCAGGGTGCGATTCCGCAGCGGCCTTCGTGGAACCGCAACCGAGCGTCCGGCGCAACGCCGGACCTCGTCCTAGGGATTCTGGCGCCGTCCCTGAGCCGCCGCTCGCCGTTCGCCTCCGGCTCTTGACGACTTGAGGAGCGGCGGCACGGCGGCCTTTGCGGTGCAACGGTCAGCCGGGCGGGCGGTCGGCCGCCTCCCTGCGGCCGAGGCGGGGTCGGGCTTCGCCGCAGAGACGCCTGTTCGGTTCCCCGCGGCGGTCCCTCGCACCGCGTGCCTTCCACCTCGCCCCGTTGCGTGCGGCCCGACCCCATCGCCGCCCGCGGCGACCGTCGCGGAACGCTACTTGTTGGCCTTCGTAAAGTACTCGCGGCTGTCTTTGGGGTTGGGTTTAATCGTCAGCCCGCCCTTGTGCCAGTTGGCGGGGCAGACCTCGCCGTGGGTTTCGAAGTGCTGCAAGGCGTCGATGACGCGGAGCGCCTCGTCGACGCTGCGTCCGAGCGGCAGGTCGTTGACGACCTCGTGCCGTACGACCCCCTGCTTGTCGATCAGGAACAGGCCGCGCAGCGCGATGCCGCCGGGCAGCAGAACTCCGTAGGCTTCGGCGATCTTCTTGTTGAGGTCGGCGACCATCGGGAATTCGATCTTGCCCAATCCGCCTTCCGCCCGCGAACGATCGCGCCACGCCAAATGCGTAAAGTGGCTGTCGATCGAACAACTGAGCAGCTGCACGTTGCGCTCGGCGAAGTGAGCGTTGGCGTCCGAGAACGCGATAATTTCCGTGGGGCACACGAAGGTGAAGTCGAGCGGATAGAAGAACAGCACGACGTAGCGATCGCGGTAATCTTCCAAAGCGACTTGCTTGAACGATCCGTCCGGCATCACCGCCTGGGCTTTGAAGGACGGAGCGGGCTGCTGAACCAGAGATGCCATGAAGAAACTCCTGCTCTTGGGAGAAGGTTGGAAGCAAATGCGCGCAGGCACGGCCCGCGCGCTTGCCGCGAAGGCCGGCCGCACAGCGCGGGCGACCTATTTGGCCGCCTTCAGCGCCGCGAGGGCCGCCTCGTAGTCGGGCTCCTCAGTGACCTCCGGAACGTACTGGGCATGGATCACGCGTCCTTGAGAATCCAGCACGAAAATCGCCCGGGTGAGGATTTTCAGCTCCTCGATCAGCGTGCCCCAATGCACGCCGAAATTCCGATCCTGGTAGTCGCTCGCCGGGCGGATGTTGGTCACGTTCTCCGCGCCGCAAAATCGATTCATCGCAAACGGGAGATCGAGGCTCACGGTCACGGCGTGGACAGAGTCGCCCAGACCGCCCAAGGCTTCGTTGAATTTGCGCGTCTGCATCGCACAGACCGGGGTGTCCAGCGAGGGCACCACGCTCAGAATGCTCGGTTTGCCCTTGAGGTCCGCAAGGGTCAACTGCTGCATGCCGTCTTTATAATAATGGAGCTTGAAGTCGGGAGCGGGTTGGCCCGCCTTGACTTCCTCCCCCGCCAGAGTGAGGGGCTTCCCTTTGAACTTCACGGCTCCGCTGCGCGACATCGGAAGGGCCTTTCTGCTGCGACACAAACTCTCGGGAAGAGGGTCCCGACGCCGCCCATTGTCGACTTTTGGCGGCCTCTCGCAAGGGCCGGCCGTGAGGCGTCGACCCGGTCTGCCGGCCGTTGGACGGCCCCTTCGCCGCGCCGAGCATCTGCCGCGGAACCGCGGCGGCGCCGCCTGTCGAGGCGCGGCAGAGCGTTAGCCGAGGGCCAGCCGGTAGCAGTGCGCGAACAGCAGTTCCCATTCGAGTTGCTGCAGGTCGCGGCAGAAATCTTCGCCCGGGACGCGGCCGAGGGTCACGGCCTGGCAGAGATCGGCGAAGGCGAGCAGGTCGCCACGGGCCGCGAACGCGGCTACGGCCGGGACGAGCCGGTCGGCATGGGCGGCCGCGAGACGAGCGGCCGCCGCTCGGAACGCCGTGCCCGTCGGGTGGCGGCCGACGCGGCGGAACCAGTATTTGGCGTTAGAAAAATCGCCTTCGCGGCGATGCAGGATCCCGTGCCAGTAGCTCCCTTCCGGGCGATCGACCTCTTGGCTGAGGGCGTGGGAGCGCTCCAGAAAGTCGTGGAGCAGCCACGTGCCAGCCAGGCAGCACACGGCCATTTCCGGATCGGCCAGCCGCGCTTCCGAGCCGAAGGCCTCGGCGGCGGTCAACCGGGCGAGCTCGTCCTCGATCTCGGGGCGCGGCTGCCCGGGGCCGAGCGGTCGCCGTCGATCGACGGCCAGCCACCGACTCCAGACGGGCCCGTACCGCGCGGGATCGAAAGCGGACATGCGGTTACCGTCGCTGGGCCCCGCGCGGTGCGCCCCCCCACCGCGCGGCGGAGCGGGCGGCTTGAGGCGTCGGCGGCGTCGCCGTGCCTTTGGGGGTGGGCAACACGGCTTTCGGATCGACCTGCACCACCTCGATCCGTTCCGCAGCCTCGTCGGCGGGATTCGCCGCATCGGCCTTGCCGAGGGCTCGGGACATCGACGCGAGGTTTTCCCGGGCGACGTCGGCCGAGGCAGGGGCGATGAGGCCTTCGGCGATTCCCTGATCGACCAATTCGGCTCCCGCGCGGGTCAGCTCGTAGGCCCGCGCACGGCGGCCGTTGTGCCAGTAGGAAACCCCCATGCTGACGAGCGCGTCGCCATGGGAGCCGGGCTTGGCCAGCGTGGTGACCGGCATCGGCCGGAGCAGGCGATCGACGGCGCGATCGTACCATTTGCAGGCTTCGCGATGGTCTTCGCGATGGACCGCGTAGACCGCACCGACCTGGAAGTAGAGACGACCGAGAAGGAACGACGCGTCGGGCAACTCTCCTCGGCGATCTGCCAAGGGGGCGAGCAGGGCGTCGGCCACGTCGCCGTAGCGGAGGGCGGCGTCGACGTCTCCCCGCCGGTGCTCGATCTCGGTGGCGTGGAAGTAGGCCAGGCCCAGTTGCCAATCGATTTCCGCCAGGGCGTCCTCGTCTTCGGTGAGGACGCGGAGGCCTTGCACGGCGTCTTCGGCTTCGGCGATCCACGGCTCGGGATCGAGCGGCGGCTGGAGGCTTCCTCCGACGGCGAGCGCGGTGGAGGCGACTTTCAGCCGCCAGGCGACGTCGGCGCGGCCTGCGGCGATCATCTCTTCGGACAGGGCCGAGGCCCGCGCGATCCACTGCGCCACGAACTCGTCTTTCCGCTGGTAATCGCCTTGGGCGATCTGCTCGGCAATGGCAAGGTGGGCGTCGACCAGCAAATGCTGCGCGGCCAGGCCGACAGCCGGGTCGTCGTCGACCGCCAGGCCGTCGGCCATCTCGATCGCTTGGACGTGCAGCGGAACCGAGTGCTCGACGACGTCGCGCGAGCCGAGCGCGGCGAGGTTGCCCATCTGGTGCAGCGCCTGAGCGCGGACCAGCGAGGGCGATTGCCCGTTGTCGATGACGCGACGGCTCTCGCGGACGGCCAAGTCGTAACGGGCGAGCGCGGTCAGGCAGCGGGCCCATTGCAGACGGTACTCGTCCTCCTTCGGCGCCAGTTCGACCGCTTCGGCGGCCAGGCGTTCGGCCTCGACCGCCGATCCCAGTTTGAGCTTCAATTCGGACAGGTCCCGGTGCACCTGCGCATTGCGCTTGTCGAGCTGGAGGGCGAGCTGCAGGTCGAGCACGCGCCGTCCGTAGGCCCGCGGATCGTCCTGGGCGGCCCGCCGGACGAAGTCGCCGGCGTTCAGGCTGCGGACTTCAATCTGGAACACCCGACTCGGGTCGGTGACGGCGCGGGTCGGATCGCCGTCCGATGCGGTCGCCGTTTCGACGTCGGCTTCGTGCAGCAGGGCGACGCCGCGCTCCGGAAAGACGGTCGCTCCCAGGGAGCCGTCGGCCGCGTTCTCACGGAGGGGCCGGAAACGGTCCAGGCCCAACCGTCGCCGCAAGTCGGTCGTGCTGGCCGGCTCCGGCAAGGTGACGCGGACCAGTTCGACCTGGTCGCGCGCCAGAAAGACGACGACCTCCGGAAAGCCGTCGAGAGCATAGGTCAGCTGCGGCGAAGACGCGCCGCCAGTCGACGGAACTCCCCACTCGCGAAGCACCTCCTCGCGGGTCGACAGGCGGGGGGTCACGCCGAGAAAGCAGGCCGGCCCGAGCACCGGCGCGGCGGCCGACGTCGCGCCCTCCGCCGCAGCGGAATCAGCCGGCGAGGAGCGTTCTCCCTCCAGCTTCGCGAGCACGTCGTCGCGGGCCTCAGCGTCGCTCGCTTCCGCCTGGTCGCTGACCGCAGCGGCGGCATCGACGTCCTCCGCGTCGCCCGCCGCGGGCTGATCGGCCGGATCCGGCGCCGCGACCTCCAGGTCGTAATCCGACGCATTCGCGATCGGCTCGAGCGGCGGCTCTTTCCGCTGGTCGGTCGCCAGCGTCAGGTCGGCCGGTCGAATCGCCATCTTGTTCGCGGCGACGACGATCGACTGCTCGAAAATCTCGCGGGCCGCAGCCGCCGGTTGGCGATCCGAGGCGACCACGATGGTCGGCGAGGCCGCCTTCTCTCCGGCGCGACAGGGCGTCCCCCATGGCAGCCAGGACGCAAGACCCATTACCGCCATCGGCGCGCAGCAGCGCACGCGATTCTTGGCCAGCCCCCCACTCATCGCGACCTCCTCCCTTGCCGGCCCGCCGGCAGCCGCGATTGCGGCGCGCCGTCGCGACCGAAAATGTCTGTCGGGCAACGGAAGCCTCCGTCGCGCCGTCGGCGAACATGCCCACCGCCCGCGGCGAGCCGCGCGTCCAATCCCGCGCGCTCCGGCTTCCTGCAACGCTTATCGGCGGCGGCGACTCCCCGGCTTGCATCAATTGTGCTGCTCGTGACGCAAATGCCGGCGCGGCGACGCTCGACGGAAGGTGCTATCATCGACGGCGCATCGCGGGGAATCGGCTCCCGAAACGCTCTGCCGTGCGGCCGACCGACGTCGACGACAAGCCCGCGTCCCCGCCACCGCCCGCCGGCTCGCGCCATGCCCACGCCTCGCCGACTTCTGGTGATTTTGAATCCCCGCGCGGATCGGGGCCGCGCCGCGCAACGGGTCGCCGACTTGCAGCGGGGCCTGGGAGCCGCGGGGCGGATCGAAGTCCGGTCGACCGAAGGTCGGCAGCACGCCGTTCGCCTCGCGGAGGAGGCCGCCCGCACCGGCGTCGATGCCGTCATCGCCGTCGGCGGCGATGGAACGGTACATGAAGTGGCCAACGGCCTGCTGCGACTGCCCGAACCCCAGCGACCCGCACTCGGAGTCTTGCCGGCAGGATCGGGCAACGATTTCGCCTTCGCGGTCGGACTGCCGGAGTCGCTCGCCGCCGGCATCGAGATCATTCGGTCCGGTCACGTGCGGCGCGTCGATGCGGCGCGCCTCGTCGCCGCGCCCGACCGCGTCAGGTACTGGGTGAACAACGTCGGCATGCTCCTGGATGGCGAGATCAATCGACTCAGCCATCGCCTGACCTGGCCGCGAGGCGCGGGATTGTACTGCCGCGCCGCCCTGCAGAAACTGCTGCGACCTCCCCGCCGCGTGCGGCTGCAACTCGACCTGGACGGTCGAACGCTCGACCAGGAAGCCATCGTCTTCTCGCTTGGCAACGGCCGCCGCTCGGGCGGGATGTTCCACTTGACGCCCGACGCACGCCTCGACGACGGCCGCCTCGACTACGTCCTGCTGGAGCCTGCGTCACGCTGGCGATTGCTGCGTCTGATGACCGCTGCGCTCCGCGGCAATCTCGTGGAAGGACCCGACATCCGCCGCGGCCAGTTCGCCTCGCTGGCGATCCGCGCCGAGCATCCCCTCACCATCCATGTCGACGGCGAGGCCTGGATCCACGACGAGGACCGCGTCACCGCATGCCAGGTCGAAGTCTTGCCGGCCGCGCTCCGGGTCCTCGCCCCGCCCCCTGCCGCGGGCTGATCCGGCAGGGCGCTCGACGGCGCGGCGTTCGCACGGCGCCCCCGCCGCGCCCGTGAAGCCCGTTCCGGCAACCGCAGCGGCTCACGAGCCGCGCACGGGTCCGCTTTCCGCCGCCGAGCCCGCCGCAGCCCCGCGCCCCGCCGCCTCCTCCACGAGCGCCGCCTGCCGCGGCGTCAAGGGGATGGCGTCGCCAGGCCGGAGGGGATCGGGGGCGAGCGTCTGCACGATGCGGCGGAGCATGGCGTCGACGCCGGCGCCGGTCGCCGCCGAGACTGCCGCCGCAGCCGGATCGACCGCGCTGGCGGCCGACCCTGACGCCGTCGGGACGACCCGGTCGATCTTGTTGACGACCGGCATCCAGGTTCGCGCGGCGAAGTCGATCGGCAGACCGCGTCCGGCGACCGCCATCTGCCGCCGCGCCGTCTCCTCGGCTGCGGCCAATTCCGCGTGGGTGCACCCGGCTCCATCGACGACCCACAGGACCAGATCGGCCGACTCGATCGCGGCGATCGCCTCGCGCGCGGCGGCCGTCGCCAGCGGGTCGAGCGCGGGGCCCATGCCCGCCGTATCCGCCATTTCCAAGGGCCAGCCATCGACGGCCACGTCGGCCGTCAGGACGTCGCGGGTGACGCCCGGCAGGTCCCAGACCAGCGCCCGCCGATACCCCAGCACGGCGTTGAGCAAGCTGCTTTTGCCGACGTTGGGGTAGCCGGCGAGGACCACGCGCCACGGCCGCGTCAACCGCTGTCCCACGGCGGCTCGCTTGCGGAGGGCCTCGAGAGCCGTCGCCGCGCGCGGCGCGTCGCCCGCCCGGCGCCACGCCGCAATCGCCTGCAACTCGCGTTCGAGGGCGCCGGCCGCCTGGTCGGCCAGGTGGGCGGCGACCCTGAGGGTCGGAGCCCGCGGCAGCAGGGCGACCGCCTCAACGCGCGTCGCGTCCTCCGCGTCGGTCCATTCGGTCCAGTCGACCGACTGGCAACCTGCGTCGACAAGCGCCGCCACGATCCGGCCGGCGGCCGCCAAGCCCCCATGGCAATGGATCTCGGCACGGAGACGCGCCGTCTGGCAAACGACGACTTCCTCCCGCGCGGCGCCGTGGTCCCAACTCCCGAAACAGACCGCATCCGGTCGGCGATCCGACCAGCTGCCGCCGCTTGCCGGACGGAAGCGGCGGTCGATCTCGGCCCATGCCAGCGGCCCCCGAGCGGCCACCACCGCGATCGCTCCCCGTCCCGGCGGGGTGAGAATCGCCGCGCAATTCGGCGGCTCGCCGGTGGCTCGAACCGCAGGATCCATCGCACTGTTCCCTCCGCCTGCCGCGGGCCAATTCACCGGGGGTCGTCAGCCGCAAGGGCAGCGCCCGCCAGCACGAGATGGGGCACGTGCCGCAACGGCCGCCCGAGCATTTCGGCCAGGGCGCCGCGAAGCACTGCAGCGTCGCCGCCCGTCACGTAGAGTTCCGCGGGCTCGGCCGACGTCGGTTCGACGCGGCGCACCAATTCCGCGATGCCTCCGGCCGTGCCCCAGAAAATGCCGGCGGCCAAGGCCTCTTCGGTCGACTTGCCGAGGCGCCATGGAGGGGCAACGGTCACCTGCAGCTCGGGGAGTTGGGGGGCTCCGCCGTGCAGCGACGAAGCGGCCAGCGCGAGACCCGGCGCGATGGCGCCTCCGGCGAACGCGCCGTCGGACTCGACAAGGTCGACGGTGATCGCCGTCCCTGCGTCGACCGTGATCGCCGGCGTGTGCGGCGCGCGAACGCGGTTGACGGCGACCGCCGCCAGCAGGCGATCGACGCCGACGCGCTCGGGCCGCTCGACGCGAATCTCGAGCGGCAGGTCGCGGTAGGTCAGGCGTCGGCTTGCCGCACGGCCCGACTCCTGCAACAACGCGTCGACTTCGTCGGCGACCCGGGGATGCACCGTGGCGAGCCACGTCGTCAGTGCAGGAGGCAAGTTTCCGAGCCACTGCCGCAGATCGCCGCGCCACGCGTCGCCCGGGCGCCCGCGATGCACGAACGCCGCCAGCGCGTCGGGTTCGGCGAGCTGGGCGGTCGTCAGCGGGAACAGCGAATTTTCCCCGCCGCCGTCGCACGCCGGGGGAGGTGCGTACCATCCGCCTTTGATGCGACTGCTGCCGACATCGAGGAACAGGCGGCCTCCGGTGCTCACGATGGTCGGGCCTCTTGGCGGGCCTGGCGGAGCATCTGGTAGGCGCGCCGCATCAGGGCGTTCAAGCCCGCCCCCGTCACGGAAGAGAAGAGTTCGACGTCCTGTCCCGTCGCGGCGGCCAGGCGTCGGGCGGCTTCCTCCGCCCCTGGCAATTCGCCCTTGCTGACGGCGACCAATTCCGGCCGCGCGGCGAGGTGCGGATCGTACTGCGCAAGCTCCGTCCGCAACATGCGGTAGTTTTCGACCGGATCGCCGCCGTCGATCGGAACCGGTTCGACCAGGTGGATCAACACCCGCGTCCGCTCGACGTGCCGCAGAAACTCGTGCCCCAAACCCGCGCCTTCGTGGGCGCCCTCGATCAATCCGGGGATGTCGGCCATCACGAAGGAATGGTCGAGATCGACCTGTACGATCCCCAATTGGGGCGTTTTGGTGGTGAAGGGGTAGTCGGCGATCTCAGGACGCGCCCGCGACACGCGGCTCAGCAGAGTGCTCTTGCCGGCGTTGGGTTTGCCCAGCAAACCGACGTCCGCGATCATCTTCAATTCGAACGTCAGACGTCGCCGCTCGCCCTCGCCGCCGCGCGTCGCCGTCCGCGGAGCCTGGTTGACGGCGGTCTTGAACCGCGCGTTGCCCTTCCCGCCGTGGCCGCCGCGGGCCGCGCACAACGCGTCGCCGGCTTGCGTCAGATCCTTCAGCACGAACTGGGCGTCGGCGTCCAGCACGAGCGTTCCCGGCGGCACGAGAATCAACAGATCGTCCGCGCTCGCTCCGTGCCGCCGCGCTCCGCTGCCCGGCTGGCCCGCCGAGGCGCGCCAATGCTTGCGATGGGTCAGCAACGCCAGGCTGTCCACGCCCTCGGCCGCACGGACCACCACGCTGCCGCCATTGCCGCCGTCGCCGCCGTCCGGACCGCCGCGCGGGACGTATTTTTCACGCCGGAAGCTGACGCACCCGTCGCCGCCGCGCCCCGCCTCGACTTCGATGGTGACTCGGTCGACGAACATCGTCATTTCACGCCCACGGAAGAACCGCCCCCGCGCCGCCCCGCCATGGCTCCGCCCCGCGGCGACGATCGACTGCCGCCCGACAGTCCGACGGCACAGACGCCCGCGCGAAACTGCCTCGGCGCGCGTCGATCGCCCGGCCCGCAGAACCGCGACCCGCGCGGCCCGCCGCCTCCGGCGCAAACCCGAAACTCCCGCAGGGGCGCCCCTCGCAACAAAAAAAGGGATGCACCCCGAAGGCCATCCCTTGGAACCACAAGTCGCGTTCAGGAACTCGGATGCACCGAATCGGTTCGCGTCCACCGAATCGGAGCGCCGCCCCCCGGCCCGCGTCGGAGGCAGCGGTCCGTTCAGGCCCTCCGCTCGCCAGGGCCGCCTACGGCTTGCCAACGCACCTGGGGAGCACTGCGTGGCCCGACCCCGCCCCGCGGCCCATTGGCATGGAGCCCGTCGACACGCGACCCATTGACACGCGGCCCATTGACACGCGACCCGTCGACACGCGGCCCGTCGATCGGCGAAGCACGAAGCGGCAACCTACGACGCGGCGACGATCCGCACCCGGCGACCGCAACGGTCGAATTGCACCTGGCCGTCGACCAGGGCGAACAGCGTGTAATCGCGACCCTGACCGACGCCCGGCCCAGGATGGAAGCGATTGCCAACCTGCCGTACGAGAATGTTGCCGGCCACGACGCTCTCGCCGCCGAACTTCTTCACGCCAAGCCGCTGGGCGTTCGAATCGCGACCGTTGCGGCTTGAGCCTTGGCCTTTCTTATGTGCCATGATTACACCCGCTGTGGATCTTTCGCCCGTGGGAAGGTCCGCCCCAACGGCCGGCATCGGCTGGGCGGCGGTCTCTCGTGCAAGGAGCCCCGGATTTTAGCGAAATACCCAGCGGTAGGCAACTCCTTCCCCGCCTTCGTAGTAGTCCCCTTTGCCCTCGGCGGCCCCCAGCCGGATCTCCCGCTCGTTCGCGTCGAATTCGTCGCCGGGACGCCAAAAATTCAACTGCAGCACCCGCCGCTGGAACCGGCGCCCCGACCCGGGGGGGTCGCCAGCCCGGTACGCACCCGGCGGATCCTCCCATTGGTAGGCGTTCGACAAACCGCCGACCTCGACCGAGAAGAAGTCGATCTGCGGGTCGACCTCCTCCCACATCGCAACGCCCCACGCCCCGGCCTCGGTACGCCCGCTTTCAATCGTCAATTCCTGCGCGGCCATCTCCACCGAGTTGAGCAGCCGCGCACCGGAAAACTCCCGACGCTGGATCGGGCCCTGGGCCGCCGGTATCAGCCGATCGAGGTATTCTCGACGCTCCGGCTCTCCCTGCGGATTGCGGTCCTTGCTGCTCAAAACGAACTGGGGCAGAAACCGCAGCGGCTCGACCCCCTTGTCGGCCGTCACGAACGTGCCGTCCGGCTGCACCGTCGCCGTCAGGCCCACGCCCGTGTTCCGGACGCGGTAGACCAAGTACCAAACCAGCTTCCGCTGCATGCGTCCGCTGGCCTGGGGAACGTCGACCTCGATCATCCGCAACGGCTTGAACGCCAACTCCAGGCACCACAAATCCTGCAGAAAGGGCGCCTGGCGAGCCATCTCGTACAGCGTTCGACTCTCGGGATTGCTCACCGGCTCCCACTTCAAAGTCGGATTGGCGCGCAACTCCACCAGATCGTGCACCAGGATCGCGTCTTGCCGGTCCAACGTGGCCGGAATGGTCGTCACCACGCCCGGCGCAAACCGGCTGGCCGCCGTGGCGGGCGTCTCCGACGAAGGCGTGCGCGCCGCCGCCTCCTGGGCAACCGCCGGACGACCGACCACCCCGCTGGATTCCGAGAGGAGGCACGCCAGCAGCAACCGCACGCTCCAGGTCGGGAACGGCCCGGAGCGTCTCTTCCCCTGACAACTCGCAATCAAATGGTTCGCAGCTCGCATCAAGGGATCTCTGATCTGAGAGGGATCTTCCCGCCATGGCAGTATAAATACGGTGCGGCAGGCCAGCAAATTTCCCCCGGCGCCGCAACGGAGCACGCCCGATCGGAAGGCTCGCCCGACGCCCCGGAGCGTGCCCTGGCAGCCGCACAATCGCCCCCGCCCGCACAATCCTCGGCTCCCTCGCCACGCGGCTCCTCGGGGGCCGCGCTCGCGCCGGCAGCCCCGGCCGCTCCCGAGAAACCGCCGACGACGTCGTCCGACGCGGCAGCGGACCCGCGGCCGCCGGCTAACCGGCGGGCAGCCGCCGAGAGGGCCACGCGTTGCCGCGGCGGGGAGGCGGCGCCGCTCGCTCCTCGGCACGGCGGCGCAGGTTCGCTCGTGCGCGACGCCGCGGAGTGCGTCGCGAGGCGATTGCCCGGGGGCGGCTGATGCACGTCGGCGCGGCTCAGGAGCGGCCGCTCGTGGGGCGCCTCCGGCGATTGCCGACGAGAGCAGCGGCGGCCGCGTTCGTGGGCGGCGCCGCCGTCAACCAACAGCGGTCGCCGTCGGGCCCGAAAGGCGCCAGCGGAGCGTCGCCGGTCGACTGGCGGCCCACAGGGCCCGGGCGTCGCCGTAGGCGGCTTGCGGGACGATCCTGGCCGGCAACTCCAGAGCGAGCGCTGCCGCATCGAAGAGCCACGGATCGACGCAGGCGCGCGACGTGAAGCAGGGCGTTTCTGCGGCCCGGCCTGAGGACGGGGCGGCGGCCCAACGCGACGCGAGACTGCCGGCTGCGTCGAGTTCCCAGGCGACGGAAGGTTCGCTGGACGCCTCCGGAAACGGGGCCTGCAGGCAGAGCCACAAGCTCGCAGCGTCGAACACCGACAGCCACTGGGCGGCACGGTCTGCCAGTTCGTCGGAGCGGCCCTGCGGTTTTGCCGCGATCCACGCTTCCTCCCATTCCCGCCGCCGCGTCTGGGTCTGCTGCTGCCAGCCGATCGCCAACGGTTCCTGCGGCAAACGCTCCGACCCATGCAGCAGGCGAAGGAAGTGCGCGGCGGCCGTCGCGCCCGCCAGCAGGCCCTGCCGACGGCACGCATCGATCGAGGCGGACCAGATGGCCAGCGTCTCCGCGGCAGTCCATTCATCGAAATTGCGGGGAGTGCCGCTGTGCGGGTCGCATGGCGGAAAAGCGTCCCGCTGCCGCCAACCGTCGTCGTGGTGTTCGATGGCCGCCTGCAACTCGCGGCGCCAGCAATCGCTTGCCGAGAGACTGCGCGAGGAGCCGCCCGGCGCTGCACAGCGTTCGGCCAGCAGCCGACTCAACCGGGCGTGACGCCGCTGGGAGATCAGCAACCAGCCGCGCCGGCCGTCGGAGAGCCGAATTTCCCGTCGGATCATCCGCACCGCCCTCCGCCTGACCGAAGGGGGCGGATCGACCGGCGGGCAGGCGGCCGCGCAGTCGCTTCGACGAGCCGGGCGGAGGCAACTCCCCCGGGCCGGTCGCGGCGCGGTTCCTCCGCGCCGAGCGCGTTGTCCGGGGGCCGCCGCGCCGGGCGCCCCGCGACGTGCCGAGCGCCGGCGCGCCGCTCGTGGCGGCGAGGCCCGCCCTGACCGACGCGCGGGGCGCTACGCGTAGCGGCGTGCGAAGTCCTCAAGCGACACGGGACGGATCTTGTCGGCCTGGCCCGCCTGACCGAAGGCGGTCATCCGCGCGATGCACACCTTTTTCATGGCGTCGCGGGCCGGCTTGAGGTAATCGCGCGGATCGAACTTTTCGGGCGACTCCGCAAACACCTTGCGAATCGCTCCGGTGATGGCCAGACGATTGTCGGTATCGACGTTGATCTTGCGAACGCCTGATTGGATGCCGCGCTGGATCTCCTCGACCGGCACGCCCCACGTTTGCTTCAGCGCGCCGCCATACTTGTTGATCACGTCCTGCAGTTCCTGGGGAACGCTGCTGGAACCATGCATGACCAGATGGCAATTCGGCAAACGCCTGTGAATTTCCTCGATGCGGGCCATCGCCAGCACCTCGCCGTCGGGCTTGCGGGTGAATTTGTAGGCGCCGTGGCTGGTTCCGATCGCCACCGCCAACGCGTCGACGCCCGTTTCGGCGACAAACCGTTCGGCCTCGGCCGGATCGGTCAGCAACTGGTCGTGCGACAGCTTGCCCGTCGCCCCATGTCCGTCCTCCTGCTCTCCTTCGCCGCTTTCCAGCGAACCCAAGCACCCCAGTTCGCCCTCGACGGACACGCCCTTGGCATGCGCCAATTTCACGACGTCGCGGGTCACGCGCACGTTGTATTCGTAGGAAGCGGGCGACTTGCCATCCTCTTCCAACGAGCCGTCCATCATCACGCTGGTGAAGCCGTTGTCGATCGCGCTCTTGCACGTCGCCGGACTGTTGCCGTGGTCCTGGTGCATCGCGATCGGAATCTGGGGATAAAGCTCCGCGGCGGCGAGCATCAGGTGCCGCAGATAATTGTCCTGCGAATACGAGCGGGCGCCACGGCTCGCCTGGACGATCACCGGAGAGTTCGTCTCCTTGGCGGCCTCCATGATCGCTTGGATTTGCTCCATGTTGTTCACATTGAAGGCCGCCAGACCGTAGTCGTGCTCGGCAGCGTGGTCCAGCAACAGACGCATGGGAACGAGCGGCATGGCATCGGCCTCCTTCAGCGACCCGACGGAGCGAAAACGACGGCCGCCAGCATACCACGCAGCGACGCGCCGCATGAAGAGGCCCGCGGCCGCGGCGGGTCCCGAGAGAGACCGGCCCGCAGGAACCCTCCGGCAGACCCCGCCGGAAGCCGCCCGCCGCGCCTCACGGGCGCGTCGCCAGAATCTCGCTTTGCGGCACCTGCAGCAACCGCACCAGGAGCAGCTTCTGCTCTGCCGCAGCGGACTCGCCGATCCCATGGAAGGCCTGGCCAAGACTGGCTCCCGCCTCCGGAAAACAGCCCAGAACGAGCCATTCGCCCGGACTCAGCTCGGCCTGAAGCATGAGATCGTCGAACACTTCCCTCTCCCGCGAGGGCGTCATCAGGAAAATTCCCTGCTCGCTGCCCTGATAGCGATTCCGCAATTCCCCGTGATGCACTTCGGGGACCAGGCTGAGACCCGCCCGACGGCCCGCCGTCGGCGCCGCTTTCAAGGTGTAGACGGCCTGCGCCTGGCGGTAGGAGCGTCCGTGCAGCCGCCCTTCGCGACCGATCAGCACGTTCAGTTCGTTCCGCATCTCCGAAGCCTGGATCGACGCATGCTCGCGACGGTCCAATTGCACCAGACGCCGGCGAACGCGGGGGGCGGCGTTTGCATCGGTGATCAGACGCTCCTCCTCCGGAACGGTCGCGGCCGACGCGTCGGACTCGGCAATTCCCAGCAGGTCCGCCAGCTCGCCAGGAAGCGGACCGCCCACCACCCCCGCGCGAAACCCGTTGGCAACCAGCCGCCGACGCGCCGTCGTCCCGAGACCCTGCTCGTCCACGGACTGCCACAACGCGCGGGCCGCCTCGGCCTTCTCAGGCCCTGCCCGAAGATGCAGAATCTCCAGCGTCACGCTGCCCGGCGAGGTCTCGGCCGGACGGAGCAGCCCGTCGATCCCGGCCGTCGCCGCGGGCTCAAGAACCGCGTGGCAGCCCGCGAGAGCCGTCCCGGCAAGGGCCGCGCCCCACCACCTGAGTACCCGGAACCGTCCCAAGGCGCGCACCGGCTGAAGGACTGCGAGGCATCAAAACTGCGGCCAACGTGCGGTGCGCCCCCGAGGAAGCCGACCGGCCAGGGGCCCGATCGACAGGCTCAGGCCGGGGGCCGACGGAGGTGCCGGCAGCAAGCCGACACGGGGCGGGGAGCATAGAGCGGGCCCCCTGCGGCGTCAACCGCGATTGCCCCTGGTCGGACCGAGGGCCCGTCGTTCCGCCCGCCGGCTTGCCGCGGGCTCGCAGCGGCTCAGCCGACGCGGAGTTTCGGAACGGGCCAGCGCTCCCCGCGGATACCGCCGTGTTCGGCGGCCAACTCGTCGAACTGCCGCTCGAGAAAATCGAACAGGTGGCAGGGGGGATCGGCAGCCAGCCACTCCTGCGCCAGCCGTTCCACGCGCGCCTCGTAGTCGCGTTGGGAGGGTCCGTGGGCGTAGCACCGTCCCTGATGGCGTCGGAGATCGCCGTCGAAGTCGGGGCTGATGTGCCACAGCTCGTGCACCAGCGTAGCGAGCTTTTCCTCGAGCGGGGCGTTGAGAAAGCGCGGCAGATAGAGATTAAGCAGGTAGAGGTATTCTCGGCCGCCGGGATCGCGAAGAGGCTCGATGCGGTAGCGCTTGCCGCGGCGAAGTTCCTCCCGCGCGCCCCCCGCGAACCGCAGGGGCGTCAACGAGGCGTGGATGCCGTGGGAGACGTTTCGGCGAGCTTGGCAGACGCCGATCGCCACGCGCTCGAGGTCGATGTGGGCGAGCGCCGGCAGACGCCGCACCATGTCGCCGCACAGCGCGCGGATCGCCCGCGTGAAATGAAAGCCGGTGCGCACGGCTTCTACTCAGCGGCGACGGTCTGCAGCGTCTCGGTGGAGTCTTCGAAGGTCGGCCGTTCGGCACGGCGGGCCACGCGGTCGCGAACGCCGACGAATTCGAGAATCGCCTGCACGCCGGCGTCGCCCAAGCGGGGCTTGGCAAGACGCACGATGCGGGTGTAGCCGCCCGGCCGGTCGACGAACCGCGGGGCGATCTCGCGAAACAGCACGTCGACCGCCTGCTTGTCGCCTAGCAGCTGCAGGCAGCGGCGTCGCGCCGCGACGGCCGGAGCGATGGCCTGGTTCCATTGGCCCCAACGGGGACTCTGCCGCCAGGCTTTCCAGGCGTCGGCGCCGCGTTCCGCCGGCGCCGCATAGGCCGAAGCGGCCTCGACGGCGGCCAAGCCGCGGCGGGCGATCGTGATGCACTTCTCGACGAGAGGCCGCACCTCTTTGGCCTTGGGGAGCGTGGTGACGATCCGCCCCTTGACGCCCGGGGCGTTGTCGTCGAACTCCGCGTCGCGTTCGGTCAACATCAGCGCGCTGGCCAAGCTGCGAAGCAGGGCCCGCTGATGGCTGGGACTACGGCCGAATTTTCGGCCTGTTCGGCGATGACGCATGGTGCTCTCAGGCCTCAGTTCATCTTGCCGGGCATCGCGGGCGAGGCCGACGGCGAGTCAGTTGGATGATCGACAGGGCGGCCCGCTGGGACCGCAGTTCGGCTAACGCGCGGCCACGGCAGGCAGCCGCATGCCCAGGTGCAGTCCCAGTTCGCGCAACTTCTGCTGGAGCTCGGCCAAAGTCGTCTCCCCGAAGTTGCGAACTTCCAGCAACTGGTCTTCCGTTCGGGTCACCAGATCGCGAACCGTGAGAATGTTCTCCGATTCGAGGCAGTTGCCCGCCCGGACCGACAGGTTGAGATCCGACAGCGACATGTTGAGCTTGGCCTCGAGGGCCGCGTCGGCATGGCTGCCCCCCGACCCGCGGGGAGCGGCATGCACCTGCGAACCGAGGCTCGCATACTGGACGAAGGGCCCCAAGTGCTTGCGGAGAATCTTGGCCGACTCGACCAACGCCATCTCGGGTCCCAGGGATCCGTCCGTCCAGATCTCGATCGTCAGCTTGTCGTAGTTGGTCTTCTGTCCCACGCGGGTCTCTTCGACCTCGTACCGCACTCGGGTGACCGGACTGAAGATCGCGTCGATCGGGATGATGCCGATCTCCTGGATCTGTTCGCCGTGCTCGGTGGCGGGGACGTAACCGCGGCCGTTTTCCACCACCATCTCGACGACGAACGGCACGTCCGCCGTCAAATTCGCCAGCACCAGATCCTTGTTGATCACATCGACCGACTCGTCGGTTTCGATGTCGCCGGCAGTGACCGGGCCCGGCGACTGCCGCTCGACGCGCAGCACCTTCGTCGACTCGCTGTGGTTCTTCACGACCAGCGACTTGATGTTCAGAACGAGGTCGGTCACGTCTTCGACCACGCCCTCGATCGTGGTGAATTCGTGCTGCGCATTGTGCACTTTGATCTGCGTGACGGCGCTCCCCTCCAGGCTGGACAGGAGAATTCGCCGCAGGCTGTTGCCGACCGTCGTGCCGAAACCGCGTTCGAACGGCTCCGCCACGAACTTGCCGTACGTGGCAGTCAGCGTGCTCGTTTCGCAGACGACCTGACTGGGGAGTTCCAAACCACGCCATCGAATATGCATCTGCTACCTCCGTCGAAACTTCGCGGGCTCTGCGATGGAATGCCGGCAATCTCGAACTGCAGCTGGGACCTCGACCATGACCCGGTCGACCTCGAAGACGCCACGCGCTCCGGCGAACTCCGCGCTGCGCCGCCGACTACCGCGAGCACAACTCAATGATCAACTGCGTCTGCACCGGGATCGAAACGTCTTCGGCCAAGGGCAAACGGCCGACGACCCCTTCGGGAATGTCGCCGCCCCCCAGCGACAGGAAGTCGGGCACGTCGCGACCCGTGTCGGCCAACGTCGCCCGGACCAGATCGAGGCTCTTGCCGCGGTTCTTGACCCGGATCACGGCGCCGACGCGCACCAGGTAGCTCGCCACGTCGACCCGGCGCCCGTTCACGGCAATGTGGCCGTGATTGATCAATTGCCGCGCCGCGGCGCGACTCGAGCCGAACCCCAGCCGGTGCACCACGTTGTCCAGCCGACGCTCCAGCAAGCTCATCAGCAGGTCGCCCGTGTTGCCCTTGACCCGGTCGGCCTCCTCGAAGTACCGGCGGAACTGCCGCTCCAAGACGCCGTAGTAGTGCTTGACCTTCTGCTTCTCGCGGAGATGCAGACCGTAGTCGGTCTGCTTGCCGCGACGATGGATCTGCTGCCCGGGAGGGGCCTCGCGACGGTCCAAGCCGCACTTGGGCGTGTCGCAACGCGTCCCCTTCAAGAACAACTTCATGCCGTCGCGGCGACAAAGCCGGCACACCGGTCCTGTATATCGAGCCATCGCTGGTGCTTCTTCCCAATCTTGGGGCTGGAATGATGCGAGTAACGCGTCGGGGCGGGAATCGACCGCCGCCTGTCAGGAAGGGACTCTTTCGCTCGGCTGCGCCCTGCGGACGAGCACCGCCGCGGGACGCAGCTTCGCCCGCCGTCGGGTCGACCGCCGCGGTCCCCAGCGGGACTCAGACGCGTCGCTTTTTCCGGGGCCGGCAGCCGTTGTGCGGCAGCGGCGTCACGTCTTCAATCGATTTGACCTTCAAACCGGCCGCTTCCAGAGCCGTGATCGCGCTCTCCCGACCGCTCCCAGGGCCCTTGACCTTGACCTCCACGTCCTTCACGCCGAACTTGCGGGCCTTCTCCGCAGCCTGCTGGGCCGCGCACTGCCCGGCAAACGGCGTGCTCTTGCGACTTCCCTTGAAGCCGGTGGTCCCCGCGCTCGCCCAACACAAGGTGTCTCCCTTGGTGTCGGTGATCGTCACCGTCGTGTTGTTGAACGTCGCCACGATATGGGCGATGCCCACCGACACGTTGCGTCGCGCTTTTTTCGTCTTGGTCCGCGCCGTCGTTGCCGTCTTCGCCGTCTTTGCTTGCTTTGCCACGCTTCTCGACCTCGTAACTGGCTCGTAACTGGCTCGTAACTGGCTCGTAACCGCTCACGTCCGCGGCGCGGCAGCGACGCCGGCAGCCGACGCGCCTCCGGCACGCCCCGCCGACCATCGATCCGTCGCTATCGCAGATCCTTCACGCCCTTCTTGCCGGCCACCGTCTTCTTCGGACCCTTGCGCGTGCGGGCGTTGGTCTTCGTCCGCTGCCCCCGCACCGGCAGGCCGCGCCGGTGACGCATTCCCCGGTAGCAGGCGATGTCGCGAAGCCGCGAAATATTCTGGCTGACCTGCCGCCGCAACTGGCCCTCGACCACGTAGTCCTTGTCCAAGAGCGCCGCCAGGCGAGCCACCTCGTCCTCGCCCAGCTCGCGCGCCCGAGCGGTCGGGTCGATCCCCGCCTTGTGGCACAACTCGCTGGCCACCTTCGGCCCCACGCCGTACAGGTAGGTCAAAGCAATGATCGTCGGACGATCCGCAGGAATGTCCACGCCCAGCAACCGAGGCATCGCAAATACTCCGTCTCACAGCCAGTGACCGCAGGCGTTCGGCAGGATCACGCCGAGAATTCGCCCGCACATGCCCGCCCTCGCCGATCCCTCTCGTCCGTCCGCCTCAATCTGCTCCGTCCGCCTCAAACCGGTTCATCCACTCCAACCCGGCCCATCCGCCTCTACCGCGTCCATCCGCCTCCGACCCGCCGATTCCGACCTCGCCAACCCCTCCCGAACCTCGCCAACCCCTCCCGCACCTCGCCAGCCCCTCCCGAACCTCGCCAGTTCCCCGAACCTCGGCGCATCGCCGACGCATCGCCAAGGCCGCCCGCACCGACGCCACGCCCCGGCCAGTGTCCCAGCCGAGTCCGAATCCGCATCCCAGCCGAGTCCAAACCGCCCGTCAGCGGGCGCCCTGACGACGACGAGGCCGCGTCGCGGCCCGCATCCGCCGCCCTCGCCGACCGCCGAAAACGCCCTCCTGGCGCCTCGCCGCGTCGACCCACGTCATCCCACGCCCAGTGCACGAGACGCCGAACGTTACGGCCGCAGGGACTGCTAACCCTGCCGCTGCTTGTGCCGCGGATTGGCGCACACCACGTAGATCACGCCGCGTCGCCGCACCACCTTGCACTTGTCGCAAATTCGCTTGACGCTCGCTCGCACTTTCATCCCGCACGCCCCTTCCCGCACCGCCGCCAGCACGCTAGCGCGATATTCGTCGAAACGGTCCAATATAGGGGAGTTGGCAACCCCCTCACAAGTCCAAACCGGCGTTTTCAGGGGCCTCCCCCGGCCTCCGACCCGCTCCGGCCGCGTCCCGCGGCTCAGGCGCCCTCAGGCGCCTGCCCGACCATCTCCGCACGCTCCGCCGCCGTCGGCCGGGCTGTCAGCGCCCGCGGTCCGTCGCTCGTCATCGCGATCGTGTGCTCGAAGTGCGCACTCGGCTGGCCATCGGCCGTTACCTGGGTCCAATCGTCCGGGAGCAACCGCACCAGCTTGCTTCCCATGTTGACCATCGGCTCCACGGCGATCACCAAACCCGGCTCCAGTCGAAAATCTCCCCGACCACGCAACGAACGACTGGGGAAATTGGGGACCTGCGGGTCTTCGTGCATTTCCCGGCCGATCCCGTGCCCCACGAAGCACTCGACCGTCGAAAAACCATGGTCGCGCACGTAGTCGGCCATCTCCCGGGCGACGGCGCTCCAGTAGCTCCTCACGCCCATCAACTCCAAAGCCAGATGCAGGACGCCTTCGGTCGCTTCGAGCAGCCGCTGCACCTCCGGAGCGACCCGTCCCACCGGATAGGTCCACGCCGAATCGCCGCACCAACCGGCCAGCCGGCAGCCGGTATCGATGCTCACGATATCCCCCTCCTTCAGAGGGACGTCATTCGGAATGCCGTGGACCACGGCCTCGTTCACCGACATGCACGTGACGGCGGGGAACGGCGGTTTGCGGTCGAGGTTGTTGGGGTAGTTCTTGAACAGCGGCGTCGCGCCGATGCCCGTAAAGTACTGCTCGATCGCCGCGTCGATGCGTCGGGTCGTCATTCCCGGCGCCACCATCGGGGCCGCAATCTGGTGGGCCTGCCAGACGGCAAGCCCGGCCTGGCGCATCAGCGCGATTTCGCGGTTGCTCTTGAGGTGGACCATGCCGATCAGACTGCTCGGGCCGCTTCGATCGCTTCGACCAACCGCTGGGTCACTTCGTCGGGGAGGCCGTGGCCGTCGATCGTCCGCAACCGTCCGCTGTGGCGGTAATAGTCGAGGATCGGGGTCGTCAAACGTCGGTACTGTTCGAGCCGATTGCGAACGATTTCGGCCGCATCGTCTTCGCGGCCGCGACCTTTGAGCCGCTCCAGCAGGTCGCGTTCGCGAACGCGCAGTTCGACGACGACGTTCAGCGGCTGTCCCTGATCGGTCAGGAATCTGTCAAATTTCTCAGCTTGGGGGACGGTTCGAGGGAACCCGTCCATCAGGTAGCCCCCTTCGCAGTCGGCGTGCACGATCCGATCGACGACGATCTGATGGACCAGGCTGTCGGGGACGAGCTTGCCCGACAGCATGAACTCCGCCGCCTGCCTGCCGACCTCATTCTTGAGTCGGCACGCCTCGCGAAGCAGTTCGCCGGTCGACAGGTGGGGAACGCCGAACCGCCGTGAGAGGCGGGCGGCCTGGGTCCCCTTCCCCGCTCCCGGAGGGCCGATAAAAACGATTCGCATGCTGAACAACCTGATGGAGCACGGCGGACGCGGCTGCCCTCCTTGCACGATTTCGTCTGGCCCCCCGCAGCCAGTTCAGGACTTTTCCAGCAGGCCTGTGTAATTTCGCATGACCAAATGACTGTCGATTTTCTGCACCAAGTCAAACGCGACACTGACTGCGATCAAGAGCCCCGTGCCGCCGTAAAAGCTGGCTACGAGAAACGACACGCCCAAGGAGTTGGAGATCATCATCGGCAGAATTGCCACCAGAGCGAGGAAGCCAGCTCCCACGTAGGTGATGCGGAACATGACTTTTTCGAGGTAATCGGCCGTCCGCTTGCCTGGGCGGTAGCCGGGAATGAACGAGCCGTAGTTCTTGAGATTTTCCGAGACGTCCTTGGGATTGAAGGTGATGGCCGTCCAGAAGAAGCAGAAGAAATAGATCAACGCGATGTAGCAGACCGCGTACAGGAAGCTGTTGCGGGAAAACGCGTCGCCGAGCGACGTGAAGAGCCGGCCCCAGAAGCTGTTGTAGTCGAACAGTCGGCCGATCTGGCCGAACAGCAAGGCCGGCAGCATCAGCAGACTGCTGGCGAAAATGATCGGCATCACCCCCGCCTGATTGACCTTCAGCGGCAGGTACTGGCGGGTGCCCCCCATCACGCGTCGGCCGCGCACGTGCTTGGCGCTTTGCATCGGGATGCGGCGTTGGCCGAGCGTGATGTACACGACGCCGACGACCACGGCGACGAACATCAGCGCCAGGAGCAGCAGCTGTTCGATTCCCAGCTCGCCGCTTCCGCCGGCAAGTTCCATCGACGAGTTCTGGATCAACTCCATGCCGGCCGCCGGCATGCCGGCCAGAATGCCCGCCATGATCAGCAGGCTGATGCCGTTGCCGATGCCGTACTCGTCGATCTGCTCGCCGACCCACATCAGGAAGACCGTTCCGGCGGTCATGGTGAGGACGGCGACGACTTTCCAGCCCAAGCCGAGCGTGCCGTCAATCGGATCGAGGTAGTTGGCGGCCACCAGACCCTGGGGAATCACGAACGCGTTGAGATAGAGGTAGCTTTGGATCAGGCAGATGATCACCGTCGCGTAACGCGTGTACTCGTTGATCTTCTTCCGGCCGGCCTCCCCTTCCTTCTGCAGCGCCTCCAGCGGCGGGTAGACGCTCCCCAGCAGCTGGAAGATGATTGACGCGGAGATGTACGGCATGATGCCAAGGCCGAAAATCGTCACCTGGCTGATCTGGGCGGCGCTGAACACCGCCACCTGCTTCATCATGTCGGCCACGCCGCCGGAACTCTGGCCGAATTCCTGCACCTTGGCCGGATCGACGATCGGCAGCGGGATTTGGAACCCCAGGCGGTAGACCGCCAGGAGTCCGAGCGTCAGCAAGATCTTCCACCGCAGTTCGGGAATCTGCCAGACGACGCGAATCTTTTCCCACATGACCGAAGCCCTCGTCCCGGTTCCTTCGAGTACGGCGCTACTTCGACGGCTGCCGCTGCTGGCGCTTCTTCTCTTCCACCGGCGTTTTGGCCGGCAGAACGATCAATTCGCCGCCGCTCTGCTGGATCTTCTCGACGGCCGACTTGCTGAAACGGTGCGCCTGCACCCTGAGCTTCTTGGTCAGCTCGCCGTCTCCCAGCACCTTGAGAACGTCGAACCTTCCGCGGGCGAGATTTTTGTCGGACAGCGACTCCAGCGTGACCAACTCGCCCGCCTCGTAGTTGGCGTCGAGCTGGCCGACGTTGATCACCGCCACCTGCAGCGCCCAGCGGTTGTTGAAACCCCGCTTCGGCACGCGCCGCACCAGGGGCATGGTGCCCCCCTGAAAGGTCGGGTGCTGCGAGTTTCCGGCCCGCGAGCCGGCCCCCTTGTGGCCGCGACCGGCGGTCTTGCCTTGCCCCGAGCCGGGACCGCGTCCCAACCGCTTCCGCTTCTTGTGGCCGTGGATTCCGCGATTGACGACGTGGATCTTCATGACAAAGTAACTCCTCGCAACCGCTCCACCTCGATCTGCGGACGCAATTGCTTCAGCGCAGCGATCGTGGCCTTGACCAGCGTCACCGGATTGTTGGAACCGAAACTCTTGGTGAGGATGTCGCGAATCCCCGCCGCTTCGCACACCGCACGCACGGCGGAACCGGCAATCACGCCGGTACCCGGGCTCGCCGGCGCCAAAACCACGTGGGCGGCGCCGTAGCTCCCCTCGATGATGTGCGGGATCGTCCCTTCCTGCAGCGGAACCTCGACCTGGTTGCGCATCCCCTCCTTGACCGCCTTCTCGACGCTCGGCGGAACCTCGTTGGCCTTGCCATAACCCCAGCCCACGCGTCCTTTGCCGTTGCCCACGACGACCATGGCCGCGAAGCTGAAGCGGCGTCCGCCCTTGACCACCGCGGCGCAACGCTTGATTTTGACCACTTTCTCCTGCAGCTCGCCGCGCTGCTTTTCTTCCTGGGAGCGGTTGCGGTCGCCGCCGCCTCGCTGCCGGTCGCCCGAACGCTTGTCCTGGCCGCCCGCACGCTTGTCCTGGCCGCCCGAACGTTTATCCTGGCCGCCAGGTCGTCTGTCCTGACCGCCCCGCTGTTGATTCGCCATTGACGCGCTCACCTTTTTCCGAGGAATTCCGCAGCGCCCGCTCGCCGCTGTGCAGCCGGCACGGCGTGGCGCGTGAACTTTTCGCCGCCCGGCGACTCGGCCGCCGGGCCGCCCTTAAAAATCCAAACCTCCGGCCCGGGCCGCTTCGGCCAGAGCCGCCACGCGTCCGTGGTACTTGGCGGCGCCGCGGTCGAAACAGACCTGCTTCACGCCGGCGGCCGCGGCGCGTGCCGCCAGGACGCGTCCCACCGCCTCGGCAGCCGCCTTGTTGCCGCCGTAGCCGACCTCCGCGGCGAGATCCTTCTCCACCGACGAAGCGGCGGCCAACGTGGCGCCGCGGGCGTCGTCGATCACCTGGGCCGCGATGTGCCGATGGCTGCGGTGGACGCTCAGCCGCGGCCGCGCGGCGGTCCCTTTCAGCCGCTTCCGCACGCGGTAGACCCGACGCTGCCGTTGATTGCCTAAAGCCTTGTGATGTTCCATGATTTCACGCGCCCGCTAAAATTCCGACCAGCGCTCGCCGCGCCGCTCGGCGAATGACGACTCCCGTTCCCTGCACGCCGGCAGCCGCACGGCGGCTACTTGGCTGTCTTGCCGGCCTTGCGCCGGATCTGTTCGCCCTCGTAACGCACGCCCTTGCCCTTGTACGGCTCGGGCTTCCGCACGCTCCGCACTTCCGCCGCGAACTGTCCGACCTGCTGCTTGTCGATCCCCTTGATCGAGATGTGCGTCTGGTCGGGACACTTCACTTCCAGGCCGGACGGGATCTTTTTGTGGACTTCGTTGGCGAATCCCACCCGCAGCTGCAGCACGTCGCCCTGTACGGCCGCCAGATACCCCACGCCTTGAATCTCGAGACGCTTTTCGTACCCCTGCGACACGCCGATCACCATGTTTTGAATCAGCGCTCGCGTCAGCCCGTGCAGTGCGCGCGACAAACGTTCCTCGTCGAGCCGCGAGACGCGCACCTCGCCTGCCGCCGGATCGACGGCGACGGCGATCGACGGCTGATGCGTCCACGCGAGCTTGCCCAACTTGCCCTCGACCGTGATCTCGCGGTCGGCGACGCTGATTTTCACGCCGTCCGGGATGGGCACGACCTTGTTACCGATGCGCGACATGACTGTTTGGCCTTCTGATCGGATGCTTTTGCCGCTGGGGGCTGGTCGGCCCCGCGTCGGATCACGCCCCCAGGCGGTCGGGGGCCGAGTTGCTCGCCTCGCAGCGGGGGACGGCGCGGACCTGGCCGTGCCCGCCCGCCGCGCCGCCGCCTACCACAATTCGCACAGCACTTCGCCGCCCAGCTTCTTCTGCCGCGCCTCGCGATCGCTGATCACGCCCCGGCTCGTGCTGATGATCGAAATGCCCAGGCCGTTGAGAATCGGCCGCAGGTCGCTGGCGCGGCTGTAGACGCGCCGACCCGGCTTGCTGACGCGCTTGATGTGGCGGATCACCCGTTCGCCGTTGGGACCGTACTTCAAGTCGATGCACAGCTGCTTGCCCGGAGAATCGGCGGCATCGGCCTCGTGCCAGTCCCAGATGTAGCCTTCGCGCTTCAACACTTCGGCCACGCCCCGCTTCACCTTGGACAGCGGCATCTCCACCACGGGCCTCTCCACCCGTACCGCATTGCGGATCCTGGTGAGCATGTCGGCGATAGGGTCGGTCATCATTGCGATTTCATTCCCTGTTTAAACGACGTCGGCTACCAACTGGCCTTCTTCACGCCGGGGATCAAGCCCTTGTCTGCCAAATTGCGGAAGCAAATGCGGCAAATGCCGAACTTGCGGTACACCGCCCGGGGGCGTCCGCAGATCCGGCAGCGCGATTCGAGGCGCGAGGAAAACTTGGGCGTTCTCAGCGCCTTGGCAATTTTCGATTTACTCGCCACGGGAACTCCGATCTGGTGCTTGTCTGAAATCAGGCCGCCGCTTCCGCAGACCGGAAGGGGAGACCAAAGGCCCGCAACATTTCGCGCGACTCCTCGTCCGATCCCCCGCGGCAGCAGATGGCGATGTTCATTCCCTGGGGACGGGTGTACTTGTCCGGATTCAGCTCCGGAAACACCAGCTGCTCCGTCAGCCCGAGACTGTAGTTGCCATGGCCGTCGAACGCCTTTTCGCTCAGCCCGCGGAAGTCGCGGACGCGCGGCAGGGCCAACGAGATGAGCCGATCGAGAAACTCGTACATCCGGGCGCCGCGAAGCGTCGCCTTGCAGCCAATCGACATGCCTTCGCGGAGCTTGAATCCGGCGACGCTCTTGCGGGCCTTGCAGACCAGCGGCTTCTGCCCGGTGATGTCGGCCATCGCCGCCACCGCGTCTTCCAGATGCTTCTTGTCGGAGATCGCGCCGCCCACTCCCATGCTCACCACGATCTTCTCGATCCGCGGCAGGGACAGCACGTTCGTTCGGCCGAACTTTTGCTGCATGACCGCCACGATTTCCTGTTCAAAACGCTCCTGCAACCGAGGCTTCATGACGAACCCACCTTCCCTTCGCGTGCCGCTCGCGACGCCTTGGCCGGAGAGACCTCCCCCGCCGACGTCCCGCATTTCTTGCAAAAACGCTCTTTCGCCCCTGCCGGCGTCAGCCGCGCGCCCAGCCGGCTCGCCTTGCCGCAGGCCGGGCACATGAACGCCAGATTCGACAGCTGAATCGGCATTTCCTTGCTCAACCGCCCCCCCTGGGGGTGCTTCTGGCTGCGGCGGACATGCTTGTAGACGCGGTTGATTCCTTCCACCAACGCCTTGCCCGCGGCGCGGTCGATCAGCACGACGCGGCTCGTCTTGCCGCGGTCCGCCCCGGCGATCACGAGCACATTGTCTCCTGTGCGCAATAACATCGTTACACCACCTCGCTCGCCAGACTGACAATTTTCATGAACCGCCGATCCCGCAGCTCCCGTGCCACCGCGCCGAAAATTCTCGTGCCCCGCGGATTGTTGTCCTTGTCGATGAGCACCACCGCATTGGTGTCGAACCGCACGTAGCTGCCATCGGACCGGCGGGCCGGCTTCTTGGTGCGCACCACGACGCCCCGCACCACCTGCTTTTTCTTCACGTCGCTCCCCGGAATCACGCTCTTGACGCTGCAGATGATCACATCTCCCAGCGTCGCGCACCGGCGTCGGCTTCCTCCCAGGACCTTGATACACATCACTTCCTTGGCGCCCGTATTGTCTGCGACGTTCAGGCGGGTCTGCATCTGGATCATGACAACTACCGCTTTCGACAACGAAAATCGACGATCACCATCGACGACGACGCCCGGTCATCGCCCCTGCCGCTCCGCTTCCCCCCGACGCGCTCCCGTACCGTCTTGCCCGCCTTCCGACGCGCCCGCCTTCCGACGCGCCCGCCTTCCGACGCGCCCGCCTTCCGACGCGCCCGCCCCCCGCTCCCGCGCGGCGGCCGCCGGTCAAGCCGAGCCCTCCGCCGCCCCTTCCGCCGACTGCCGACCCGCGGCCCGCATCGCCGCCAGATCGACCAACTGGCTCTTGGCCACCACCCGCAGCAGATCCCACCGCTTCAAACGCGATCGCGGCGGGCACTCCACGATCTCCACCTGATCGCCCACGTGCGACTCGTTGTTCTCGTCGTGCACGTGGCACACCGTCCGTCGCCGGATGAACTTGCCGTACTTCGGGTGGCGGACCAGGCGGTTGATCTCCACCCGCCGGGTCTTGTCGCACTTGTCGCTGGTCACCACGCCGATGATCTGCTTCTTGGGCATGTTGCTGCTCTTTCCTCGTGTGCTCAGCGGGCGACAGGAGCCGCACCGCTCCGCCGACGCTCTGCCTGAATGGTCTTGATGCGGGCGATCAGCCGGCGATTGCGCCGCAACTCGGTCGGCGCGTCGAGACGCTCGGTCTGCGACTGGACCCGCAGCCGAAACAACGCCTCGGCCGCCTCTTTGCGGGTCAACTCCAGCTGCTCGTCGCTCATTTCGCGCAGTTCGCTTGCCTTCGACATCGACGCACCTCTTCCGTCCGACCTGATCTTGCAGACGACCGTCCGTTCCAGCCGACCTGACCGGCCGACCTGACCAGCCGGCCCCGACATGCTCTTCTCTCCACGGCCCGCCGGACCGCGTCGGGCGTCAATGCTGCCGCCGCACCATCCGCACCCGAATCGGCATCTTGTGGGCCAGCCGCGCAAAGCAGAGCTTGGCGGCGGCGTCGCTGACCCCCGAAATCTCGTACAGCACCGTGCCCGGACGGATCGTCGCCGCCCAGTACTCCGGCTCGCCCTTGCCTTTGCCCATGCGGGTTTCCAGCGGAATCGACGTAATCGACTTGTGCGGGAAAACGCGAATGAACAACCGGCCCTCGCCGCGGATGTACTGCTGGGCCGCGATGCGCCCCGCCTCGATCGTGGCGGCGCTCAACCAGCCGCCCTCGACGGCCTGGAGCCCGTATTCCCCGAAAACGACGCGGTTGCCGCGAGTCGCATTACCTCTTATACGACCTCTTTGGCTTTTTCTGTGCTTGACCCTCTTGGGCATCAGCGCCATTGTCGTCGTCCTCGTACATGCCTTGATTGACCCACACCTGAACGCCAATGTGGCCTTGCGCCGTCTTGGCCTCCACGAAGCCGTAGTCGATCTTCGCGCGGAGCGTGCTCAGCGGAATCGAACCGGCGATTTGCTTCTCGCACCGAGACATTTCGGCCCCGCCCAGCCGCCCCGCAAGCTGGATCTTGATCCCCTTGGCGCCGGCCTCCATCGTCTGCTCGATCGCCCGCTTCATCGTGCGGCGGAAGCTGGCCCGCTTGGCAAGCTGCTCGGCGATGTCCTCGGCCACCAGCTGCGCCTGCAACTCCGGCCGTGAAATCTCCTCGATCTTGATGTTGATGCGGCGGCCGATCAGCCCCTGCAACTCTTCCTGCAGCTGTTCGACCTCCTGGCCCTTGCGGCCGATGATCACGCCCGGCCGCGCCGCGTACAGCACCACCTTCACCTCGTCGCGCGTCCGTTCGATCTCGACCTTCGGAATGCCGGCGAACTTGTACTTCTTGTGGATGTAGTCGCGCAGCTTCTTGTCTTCGAGCAGCAGTTCCGCAAACTCCTTCTTCGACGCGTACCATCGGCTCTTCCACCCGAGCATGACGCCGGTGCGAAATCCGATGGGATTGACCTTCTGACCCATGAGAGACCAGCCCGTTTGCTCGAGGATTATTCGATCGAAACCTTGATGTGCGCCATCCGCTTCTTGATCACGTGGGCCATGCCGCGGGCCCGGGGCCGCACCCGCTTGAACATCGGCCCGCCGTCCACCCGCGCATCGACCACCCTTAGCCCGGCCATGTTCGGAGCCCGCCGATCCTCCGCGTTGCCCATGGCGCTTTGCAGCACCTTCTCCAGCAGCCGCGCTCCGCGCTGCGGCTGGTAGCGCAGCAGCGCCAACGCCTCGTCCACCCGCTTGCCCCGAATCAAGTCGGCGATCGGCCGCACCTTGCGGGCGCTGATGCGTGCATGCCGGTACGTTGCCGTGTAAGCCATGGCCAAATTCTCTCTGATCGTGATTCTCTCTGGTCGCGGTCGTTGCCGCCCTGCGCTCTCCGCCCCAGGCCGATCCCGGACCGGTTCGTCGCGAAGCAGGGAACGCGGCCGCAGCGGCCGAGCCGGACGCCCGGCGGCGCCTTATTTCTTGCCCTTGCCGCCGTGCCCGCGGAAATTGCGGGTCGGCGAAAACTCGCCCAACTTGTGTCCCACCATGTCCTCGGTCACGAAGACCTTCTGGTGCGCCTTGCCGTTGTGGACCATGAAGGTGTGCCCCACGAACTCCGGGATGATCGTGCACCTCCGGGCCCAGGTGGTGATCGGCTCCTTCGTTCCCGACTCGTTTTGCCGCTCCACCTTCAGATAGAGCTTCGGATCGACAAACGGGCCTTTTTTCAGCGAACGTCCCATACGCGAATCTCTGCCTGCGCGCCGCGGACGGCGCTAGTTGGACAACTCTCGCTTCGACAACTCTCGCTTCGACAACTCTCGCTTCGACAACTCTCGCTTCGACAACTCTCGCTTCGACAACTCTCGCTTCGACAACTCTCGCTTCGACAACTCTCG
>Ga0169931_10001683_pt1 | contig 36383 bp, 30 predicted proteins | sample Kivu_15m_20L_FD_129675 | JGI IMG/M metagenome (GOLD analysis project Ga0169931, IMG submission 129675) | Freshwater microbial communities from Lake Kivu, Western Province, Rwanda to study Microbial Dark Matter (Phase II) - Kivu_15m_20L... | ecosystem: Environmental > Aquatic > Freshwater > Lake...
GCACCCGGCACCACCGCACCCGGCACCACCGCACCCGGCACCACCGCACCCGGCACCACCGCACCCGGCACCACCGCACCCGGCACGAGCACGCCGACGAGTTCGGTGGCGCCGCGCCCGAGCGTGCCGGCCCCCCGCTTCGCCGCCGACCCGGCCTCGCTCGCCGCCGACTCGCTGGCCCGCGTCGACCCCGACGCCCCGATCGCCCCGGGCAAGGGCGGCCTGTGGCCCGTGCGTCCGATCGTGTTCCCGATGCTCGGGCCGGTCACCTACGACGACGGCTGGGGCGACTACCGGTCGAACATGCCGGACAACTTCCATCTCGGCGTCGACCTCGTCGCCAGCAAGATGCAGCCGCAGGTGGCGGCCGCATCCGGCAGGTTGCGGCTCACGATCGACCACCCGACGGCCGGGTGGGGGGTCACGATCATCGACGACGACGGCTGGGAGTACCGCTACTTCCACCTGAACAACGACACCCCCGGCACCAACGACGGCGCCGCCCCGGCCCAGTGGCGTCTCGCCCCCGGGCTCGGCGAGGGCAGCCGAGTGCGGGCCGGGCAGCTGCTCGCGTTCACCGGCAACTCGGGCGACTCCGAGAACGGGCTCGCCCACCTCCACTTCGAGATCCGCCGACCCGGCGACCTGAAGAACATCAACCCCTTCCCGAGCATCCGGGCCGCCGAGTTCCGCACCCGGTGCGACCCGCCCGCCGTCCTCGGCCAGCTACCCGGGATCCCCGCCCCGATCGACACCGACGCCGACGTCGTCGAGGTGGCCCCGATCGAGGGGGTCGGCAGCTTCCGGATGTCGAGCAACGGCACGGTGTTCCTCGTCGGTTCGGCACGCGAGCTCGGTTCCAGCACACACCGCGCCGCCGACGGCGCCTGCCCGGCGAAGCCGGCGAGCCCCGGGGCGCCGCTGCCCCCGCCGACCGCCGGCACCCAGGTGCCCGCTCCAACGGCTGCGCCGCCGGCGAGCGCAGCCCCGGTGGCCACCGCCGCCGGCCGCGTCACCTCGGGGACCTGAGCCAAGCCGTACTGCGCCGACGTCGCTAGCGTGCCGTCATGGCCATCGAGACCGTCGAGGCGTTCCGCGAGCGGGCAGCTGCCTGGATCGCCGCCCACACCGACGCCGCCCCCCGTGACTACGGCGCGATCTGCCCGCCCGATCTCGTCGATGCCGGGCGGTCCTGGCAGGGACTGCTCCACGCCGAGGGGTTCTCGGGGATCCATTGGCCCACCGAGTGGGGTGGCCAGGGCCTGACCCCGGCCCACCAGGGTGCGTGGCTGGTCGAGTGCGCTCGCGCCGGCGTGCCGCCGGTGTTCAACATGGTGGGTCTGGTCCTCGCCGGCAGCGCCATCCTCCGCTTCGGCACCCCCGAACAGCAGGCCCGGCACCTGCGCCAGACGCTGGCCGCCGAGCAGCTCTGGTGCCAGCTGTTCAGCGAACCCGGCGCGGGCAGCGACCTGGGATCGCTGAGCACGCGGGCCATGGCCGACGGCGACCGGTACATCGTCAACGGCCAGAAGGTCTGGTGCTCCGGCGGTCGCTACAGCGACTGGGGCATCCTGATGGCCCGCACCGACCCCGATGCGCCCAAGCACAAGGGGATCTCGTTCTTCCTGCTCGACATGCACCTGCCCGGCGTCGAGGTGCGGCCGCTCAAGCAGATGACCGGCGAGGCCGAGTTCGACGAGGTGTTCTTCACCGACGTGGAGGTCCCCGCCGACTGCCTGCTCGGGCCGCTGCACGATGGCTGGAACGTCGGCATGGCGGTGCTCACCAACGAGCGCGGCCACATCGGCGCCTCGATCATCGGCCTCGAACGACGGTTGGGGGCGATCGCCCGCCTGGCCGAAGGCCGCGACCTTGGATCGCTCGGCCGGCAGGACCTCGCCGAACTCCTCGCCCGGGGCACGACCTACAAGTACATGGCCCAACGCCAGGGGCCGGTCGCATCGACGGCGGCGTCGCTCATGAAGCTCGGCATCACGGAGCTGATGTTCCAGGCGAGCGAACTTCGCGCCGACGCCGCCGGGGCCGAGGCGATGCTCACCGGTCCCGACTCGCTCGGCCTGCTCGCCGCTCCCGGCGGGCGGATCGCGGGCGGCTCGAGCCAGGTGCAGCGCAACATCATCGGTGAACGCCTGCTCGGCCTGCCCCGTGAACCCCGCTGAGGTCGACCGATGATGAACGATCCACGCTCCGAGGATTCGCCGCCCGCCAAGCCACCCGGGTCGGGCTGGAACGACAAGCCAAAGAGTCGCGGACCGTCGAAGGAACTGGTCGCGTTCGTGGTGGTCGCCGTGCTCGCCGTGGTGTTCGTGCTCGGCAACACCGAATCGGCGAGCATCCGGTTCCTCGTGCCACGCGTGCAGGCACCGATGTGGGTCCTCGTGGTCCTGTGCATCGTCATCGGGATCGTGCTCGACCGGGCCTGGCAGTTCACCCGTCGCCGCAAGAACAAGCGCGACCGCGACGACTGAGACGGCCGGGCCCGCCCGCCCCGACTAGTGGCGCGCCAGGATCGGGCTGCCGTGATGCGCGACGACCCGCCAGGCCCCGTCGACGAGCGCGAACACGTTGAGCGCTGCGACGGACCCGCCCGGGCCTGCCCCGTCACCGAGCAAGTTCTCCACGCAGGTCACCCACGCCACGGTGCCTTCGAGCGCAACCACCTCGTCGGTCACGATGAACTGCAGGTGCTGGCCGTTGGTGAACAGCGTGAACCATGACGCCGAGATCGCCGGCCACCCGCGCAGCACGGGCCAACCCGGGTGGGTGCACACCGCACGTTCGGAGCGATCCCAGAGGTCGCTCATCGCGTCGAGGTCGCGTGCCTCGAAGGCCGCATAGAACGCTCGGTTTGCGGCGAGGACGGTTGCGGCGTCGATGATTCCTCCCGGCTGGCGCGGCCATTCCACGGATTCGAAGCGTAGGCAACGGCCGCGGGAGGATGCACCAATGGGCGTGTTGCCTCCTACGCTGGACTCGACCGACGGCGTCACCATCGCCCTGCACGGACTCGGCGGGTCCGGACCGTTGCTGTTGTGGTCGCACGCCACCGGGTTCCACGCGCACTGCTATCTCCCCCTGGCACGGCGTCTCGCCGACCGGTTCCACTCCGTCGGGCTCGACTACCGGGCCCACGGCGATTCCACGGCACCGGTCAACGGCCGGTTCGACTGGGACGGCATGGCCGAGGACCTCGCCGTCGTCGTCGACCAACTCGACCGGCCCCTCGTCGCCGTGGGGCATTCGATGGGCGGCGCGGCACTGCTGCTCGGGGAGATCGCCCGGCCCGGCACCTTCGCGGGCCTCGTCGTCTACGAACCGATCGTGTTCCCTCCCGATCGGGCCACCGCCCCCGGCGGCAACCCGCTCGCCGGGTCGGCCCGCCGCCGCCGCCACGAGTTCCCCTCGCACCAGGCGGCGTTCGACAACTTCTCGGCCAAGCCGCCGTTGAACGTGTTCACACCCGAGGCGCTGCATGCCTACGTCGACCACGGCTTCCACGCGACGGCCGCCGGCACCGTGCAACTGGCGTGCGCCGGTGAGCACGAGGCGGTGACGTACGAGGGGTCGGCGTCGCACGGCGCCTGGGCGCGCCTCGGCGAGGTCGGCTGCCCGGTCCTCGTGCTGTCGGGAGCGCCGGCGGAGTACCAGCCCTCCACGTGGGCCCATGAGGTCGCCGCACGGATCCCCCAGGGCACCTACCGCCAGTTCGACGAGCTCGGGCACTTCGGGCCGATGGAGGATCCCGACCTCGTGGCGCGCGTCGTCGACGAGTACCTCGGGCCCTTGGCGCACCGCTGATCGGCGCAGCCGGCGTCAGGGCAGGTCGGGCGACAGGTCCCCCGACGGCCACGCCGGCACCGTTGCGATCGCGGCCCGCATGACCGCTTTCAGCTTCGAGGCATGGTCGGTCACCCGGCCGTTCAGCAGGATGGCCCACGTCGTGCCGTCGGCCTCGTGCAGGACCATGCCGCGCGCCTGCTCGAGCGCACCGGTGTGCCCCCACGCCGCCCCGCCGTCCTCGAGCCACAACCCGAGGCCGTAGGCGCGCGGCAGGCTCCGGACGTCGTAGGGCTGCCGGCTGGTCATCGCCACCAATGCACCCGGGGACACCAGTGGCGAACCCCCGGCCCGCGCCGGGTCGAGGCCGTCGAGGACCCGCACGAGGTCGACCGCCGTGCCGATCCAGTTCCCGGCCGCACCGAGCGCCTCCATGAAGAACCCGCCACCGGGCGTCGTCGGACCGGGCGTCGCATGGACCACGTCGCCCGGGACGTGGCCGCCACGCGTGGCGGCCACCCGCATGTCGACCACGGTGCGGGGGCGCAGCACCTCGTCGGTGATCACGGTGTCGTAGCTGCGGCCCGTCGCCGCCTCGAGGACCAGACCGACGAGGCAGTACCCGACGTTGACGTACTCCCGGGCGGTGCCCGGATCGGCGGCGAGGGGAAGGGTGACGAACCAGCGGGCGGCCTCGACGCACGAACGCGGACCCGTCGCTCCGAACACGGCGCGCGTCGCCGAGTACTCGTTGAAGAACGGGTCGGGCCATCCGGCGAGCCCGGCGGTGTGGCCAAGCAACTGCCGCAGCGTCACGGTGCGCAGCCGGGGATCGACGTCAGCCGGCAGCGGCACGATGCCCTGGAGCAGCGGCCAGACCGGGGCGTCGAGCGCCAGCACGCCCCGGTCGGCGAGCCGGACGGCGGCGATGGCGGCGAGCGTCTTGGAGATGCTCGCCACCCGGAAGCGATCGTCGACCTCGGCCGGAACGCCCGTGGTCACGTCGGCCGTGCCGTAGGACCGCACGAACACCACCCGACCATCGCGGGCGACCGCCACCGACGCCCCGGCGACGCCTTCGTCGGCGAGGAACGCCTCGATGGTCGCGTCGAGGCCGGCGAACCCGTCGAGACCCCGGGCGCCGGGCATCACGTCGGCGAGCGTCGGATCGACGGGCAACGCGGCGCCGGTGAACCAGCCCGCCTGGTCGACGACGAGATGGCTCCCCGACTGGGACCACATCGAGGTACGGCCGCCTGCGGTCACCGGCAGCAGGGCGAGACCGGCCTTGGTCGCCCCGGGGCCGTCGGCGTTGAGCACCGAGGTCCATGGCCGGCGCGTGCGGCCCGGGTACGCCGTGAGGTACCCGGCTGCGTCGGACTCGGTGATCGTCAGGTTGGCGAGCACCGCCGAACCTTGGGCTGCGGGAAACCGCACGTCCCGGCGGAAGCGGGGCCGCAGCGGCGCCTGCTGGTGCCGGGTGTCGAGGATGCGCACCGGTCCCGCCGGCACGAAGCGCCCCTCGAGACCGGGCGCACCGGTCGGACCGGTGAACCACCCGGCGACGTCGACGATCACCTCGGTGCGGTGCTGGGTGTACAGGTGCACCGCGCCGGCGACCCCGAGCGGCACGAGCACGAGGTTCGACACGACACCCGGCCCTGGAAGGTTCAGGTTCGAGGCCTCCGGCCGCGATCCCCCGGCCGGCCAGACCGTCACGAACCCCGGTCGCTCGGCCCCGGTTGCCGTGACGGTGACGGCGACGGCCGCCGCGTCCGCCGGCACGCCGCCACGACCGCCGATGACCAGGGTCGCCGTACCCATGTCCCCGGGCGCAGCCGGGCCCTCCCGGGTGTCGAGCAGGCGCACGGGCGTCACCGGTCGGAACCGGCCGGCGACCGCGCCATCGGGTGCGTCCTGGGCGTAGCCGACGACGTCGGCGACGACATGGAGCGAGGCCTGGGTGAACACGTCGATGGCGCCACCCTCCCCGACGCCCACCACCGCGAGGTTCGCCACGGTCTGCCCGGCACCGCTGACGTTCAGGTTCGAGGCCAACGGCCGCGCCCCGCCGGCCGGCCATGCCGTGAGGTACCCCGGGGCGGTCGTCCCCGTCGCCGTCAGGTTCACGGCGACGGCCCGGGCGCCGAGCGGCACCCCGGCCCGGCCGGTCACGGGAATCCGGACGGTGCCGCCCGCCGGCACGGCCGGACCGAGCGCACGGGTGTCGAGGACCCGAGCCGGGGCGACCGGCACGAGCGCAGTGGGCGTCGCCGCGAGCGACGCGCCCACCGGGAACGCCGACCCCGGCGCCGCAGTCGCGGGGTCGGCGGGCACCAAGAGCACCACCGCAGCTGCGACCGCCCACCACCGGACCGGACCGAACCGTCGCACGGCTGAACCCTAGGAGTCCCGGCTCGTCCGCGGTCGGCGGCGCCCGGACCGGTCCGAACGGCACACACCACCGAATGCCGGTGACAGAATGCAGGTATGCGCAACAACGTCGGTCTGTTCATCACCAAGCGTGCGTACATGCAGCCGGACGCCGAGGCCCTCGTCGACCTCGGGACGAACCGTCGCTTCACGTTCCGTCAGCTGAACCAGCGGGTCAACAAGGCGGCCGACGCCTACCGCTCGCTGGGCGTCGCCAAAGGCGACCGGGTCGGGCTGTTGCTGATGAACTCGATCGAGTTCGTCGAGAGCTTCTTCGCGCTCGCGAAGATCGGCGCCATCGTCGTCCCGCTGAACTGGCGGCTCGTCGCCGACGAGCTCGAGTTCATCCTCAAGGACTCGGGCACCACCGTGCTGCTCTATGGCGAGGAGTTCACCGCCACCATCACCGAGTTGCAGACGCGCGGCGAGCGCACCGACGTTCGCAACTGGCTCCACGTGGGGACCGAGGCCACCCGGCCGGCGTTCGCCACCTCGTACGAGCAGCTCACCGCCGACCGCTCCGACGCCGAACCCGAGATCGGCGCCGAGGGCTCGGACCTGCTCTACATCATGTACACCTCGGGCACGACCGGCCTGCCCAAGGGCGTGATGCACAGCCACGACACCCAGATCTGGGCCGTGCTCACGATCGCCGCGACGGCCGATTTCCGCCACGGTGACCGCTACCTGAACCCGATGCCGATGTTCCATGTCGGTGCGCTCACCCCGGCGCTCACGGTCACCTACAGCGGCTGCACCCACGTGCTCATGCGAGCCTTCGACCCGGTGGCGGTCTGGTCGATCATCGACGCCGAGCGCATCGACAACTCGCTCATGGTGCCCGCCATGCTCACCTTCGTGCGCCAGCTCCACGACCCGGCCAAGCACCGCCACGACCGGCTCCGCTGGGTCATGTCGGGCGCCTCGCCGGTGCCGGTGACCTTGATCGAGGCCTACGCCGAGATGGGGATCGAGATCCATCAGGTGTACGGGCTCACCGAGTCCTGCGGCCCGGCCTGCCTCACCGAGCCCGAGGACGCCCTGCGCAAGGCCGGTTCGACGGGCAAGGCCTTCTTCCACACCGACGTCAAGGTCGTGCGCCCCGACGGCACGGAGTGCGAGCCCGGCCAGCCCGGCGAGGTGATCGTCAAGGGTCCGCACATCATGCTCGGCTACTGGAACCGTCCCGACGCCACGGCGGAGACCCTGCGCGACGGCTGGCTGCACACCGGCGATGTCGCCGTCGTCGACAAGGAGGGGTTCGTCTACATCCAGGACCGCCTTAAGGACATGATCATCTCCGGCGGCGAGAACGTGTACCCGGCCGAGATCGAGAACGTGATCCTCGGGCTTCCGGGCGTGGCCGAAGTCGCCGTGATCGGCATCCCGTCGGACAAGTGGGGCGAGTCGCCGCTGGCGGTCGTGGTGCGCAAGGACCCTGCCCTCACCGCCGCCGACGTCATCAACCACTGCGAAGGCAAGCTCGCCCGGTTCAAGATGCCCAAGGCGGTCGAGTTCGTCGACGTGATCCCGCGGAACCCCTCGGGCAAGGCGCTCAAGCGCGACCTCCGGCAGGTGTACACCACCGCGGTCGATTGAGAGCCCAGACACTGCGGCCCGAACGCAACGGGCCCCGGCCGTTCGGCCGGCGCCCGTTGCACCGTGACCCTCAGGCCAGGCCGGCGTCGGCCATCGTCTGGCCGCGGCCGAGACCGAGGTAGTCCTCGATCAGGTTGTGCACCATGCGGATCTTGCCCTCCTGGTAGTTCGCCAGGGTGACGCCGGGCTTGACGTTGCGCAGCGTCTTGAGGCCCTTGTGGACCTTGGGCAAGTTGAACATGTCCTGGTTGAAGATCCGCGACAGCCCGCCGAGTTCGGACGCGTCGATCCAGTCGTCGTCGGGTCCGAGCCAGTGCGTGCGAGCCGGCGGCGGGCGCTCACCCTGGAACGGGGTGAGGTAGTAGCACTCCATGATCGACGTCTCGTGGTCGTCACCGTTGGGACGGAACCGGTACATGATCCGGTTGAACGCACCCCACGGATGGAAGTTGGGGAACAGCGTGTAATAGAAGCTGTCCATCATCTCGGCGTCGCTCATCTTGTCGACGCGATCCCCGGCCATCGGGCGCCACATCTCTCGGCTGTTCGCAGCGCCGATCTCCCGAGCGGTGTGGCCGTCGGGGATGATCACGAGACGTTCTTCGTCGAGCCGGACATCGGCCATGGCGTCGAACATCTCCTGCTCCGTCGGCTGCCACTTGACGTGCGGCGACGGCGTGCCGTTCGGGGTGATCGCCCGGGACACGTTGCCCCACACGTCGTACTGGCTGTTGGCATCGCCGATCGAGGCGAGGATCTGCGGGTGCGTGGCCACGACGTGGTACGCCTCGGAGAACGCCTCCTGCACGAGCTTCCAGTTGGCCCGGACGATCTTGGCGACGTGAGCCGAGATGTACCGGTTCTCGAGGTCCCAGCCCTCGAAGTGCCAGTCGAGCACGCCGAGGAACTCCTCGAGCGACCCGGCGTTCGGGTCCGGGTTGATGAACACCCACCCCTGCCAGATCCCGACCTGCACCTCGGGCAGGTTGAACTGGGACTTGTCGACGTGCGGGAAGTCCCAGTCGGCGGGAATCTGCTTGAGCGAGCCGTCGAGGTTCCAGGCGTAGCCGTGGAACGGGCATCGCAGCTCGTGGGCCCAGCCGTCGCCCTCGCGCAGCAGGCGGCCGCGGTGCAGGCAGGCGTTCCAGTATCCCTTGATCGTGTCGGGCGTCGACCGCACGAGCAGGAAGCTCAGGTCGGCGATGTCGTACACGACGGTGTCACCGACCTCGGGCAGCTCCTCGACCCGGCACGCCATCTGCCAGACGCGCTTCCACAGGCGCTCTTTCTCGAGCTCGTGGAATCGCCGGTCGATGTAGCGCTCGGCGGGCACGTCATGGCTGCCCTGGTACACCTTGGCCGTGCTGCGCAGCTGCGGTGGCACGGGGTGGGTGTCGCGGTCCAGGAGATCCTGGAACGACGGCCCCGGCGACCGGGCTTCGGCGAAGCGGTCCTCGAACGAACGCTCGACAGTGGTCACGACGCTCCCTTCGCGGCGGCTGCGTTGGCCGCCTCCTGATGACGGGTCTCCACCTGGCGACCCCCGACCCACAAGCACACGTGGGGATCGGCGTGCCGCAGGGTGCCGTCCACCCAGACGCCGCCGCTCGTGAAGGTCCCCCACTGACCGTCCTTGGTGACACGTACGAGACCGTCACCGTTCTCCTCGTAGATCGCACCGCTGAGCGGGTGCCGAAGTTGTCGCACTCATCCTCCCCTATGGCGACCAGAACCCCTGCCGACCGGACGGACGCCGGCGCCGGTGCGACCGGCACCGGGACGAATCTGACCGGTCGATCAATAACTGTACCGGTCCGGCAACACAGCGTTCACCGAACCGACCCGGCACGGTTCGGCACCGCCGGTCCGGGCCGACCACAGTGCCGCGCATGAAGCTGCGTGCAGGCGACCGCATCCGGCTCGTGCGGGACGACGAAGTCGGCCTGCCCTGCGTGGCGTACGGCCGCTTGGGCGGCGTGCTCGGCGACGAGGATCTCGCCGTGGTGATGCTCGACGGCGAACTCGGCGGCGACGTCGTGGCGCTGTCGCGCCTCGAGCCGGTGCGCGTCGACACGCTGCGGCTCACGCTTCCGGCGCTCGACGTGCTCGTCGACCCGGTGGAGCGGGCCGGTCTGGCCGGACTGTGGCACGCCGAGGCCCGTACCGCCGGCCTGTGCCTTGTAGCCGTCGAATGCTGGGGCGACGGCAGGCGCGACGAAGCGCAGCGGTGGTCGCTCGGCTCGGTCGTCGCCGACGGCCAGACGTGGGTGCTCACCGCCGCCGTGCCTCCCGGTGGCGGTGCCGTCGTGGTCTCCGCCGAGCGCCCGAACCGCTGGGACGTCTGAACGCAGCGTCGGTCCGCCGGTCAGAGCGCGACGCCGGCGGACTCGGCCTCGGCTGCAAGTGCCAACCACGCCTCCTCGGCGGCGTCGAGGGTGGCTTGGGCGTCGGCGAGTTGGCGGCCGAGCGCAGCGATCGACCGGTGGTCGGCGATGCCGGCCAACTCTGTGGCGAGCGCGTCGCGCCTCGCCGTCGCGACGGCGACGTCGCGCTCGGCCTGCCCCACGAGGCGACGCAACGTCGACGGCGACCGGGTCGCGCTCGGCGCCTTGGCCGCCCGCTCGGCCGCCCGATCGGGTCCCCGACCGGCGGGTGACGCCGCCTCCCGGGGCGACGTCGAGGCACTGCGCCAGGCCATCCAGCCGGCATACCCGCCCCGGACCAACGTCGCGCCCCCGCCTCCGTCGAGCGCCAGGACCTCGGTGGTCACCCGATCGAGAAACGACCGGTCGTGGCTCACCGTCACGAGAGCCCCCGGCCAGTCCTCGAGGAAATCCTCCAACGCCCGCAACGTGTCGAGGTCGAGGTCGTTGGTCGGCTCGTCGAGCAACAGGAGGTTCGGCTTGGCGGCGAGCACGATCAGCAACTGCAGGCGGCGACGCTCACCACCCGACAGCGTGCCGATCGGCGCCCACTGGGCGTCGGCGTCGAACCAGAACCGCTCCATCAGGCGTGCGTCGGCCCAGTCGGGCTCGCGGTGGGGGCCGACGACCGCGCTGCGCACCCGCATCGCCGGGTCGAGCGTTGCGCCGCGCTGATCGAGTTCGCCGACGACCACGGTGGTGCCGACCTCGACCCGGCCGGCCCCGGGTGCGAGCCGGCCGGCCAACAGCCCGAGCAAGGTGGACTTGCCGACGCCGTTCGGCCCGACGACGCCGAGGCGGTCTCCGGGCTCGATGACGAGGTCGACGCCGTCGAGAACCGGGCGCGCGCCGGCATAGGCGAAGGTGACCCCGTGGAGCTCGACCACCTTGGAGCCGAGCCGGGTCGTGCCGAGCTCGAGCGCAAGGTCGCCGGGTCGGGCGGCGGCAGCGGGGCGTCCCTGCACGAGTGCCTCGGCCGCTTCGATCCGGGCCTTGGGTTTGCGCGTGCGCGCCGGCGCACCACGGCGCAACCACGCCAGCTCGGCGCGCGCCAGGTTGCGGCGGGTCTGCTCGGCGTCGGCCGCCCGCTCGGCGCGTTCGGCCCGGCCGGCGAGGTAAGCGGCGTAGCCCGACCCGGCGTGCTCCCCGGCGGGGACGTGCCGGTAGCCGTGCCCGCGGTCGAGCTCGAGCACCTCGGTGGTGAGCCGGTCGAGGACGTGCCGGTCGTGGGTGACGAGCACGAGGCCGCCCCGATGGGCCGACAGCCGATCCTCGAGGAAGGACACCGCGTCGAGGTCGAGGTGGTTCGTGGGCTCATCGAGGATCAGCAGGTTGTGGTCGTCGACGAGCAGGCGAGCGAGCGCGACCCGCTTGGCCTGCCCGCCCGACAGCGTGGAACACCGGGCGTCGAACAGCCCGCCCATCCCGAGCCGGTCCAGCACCGCCTCGGCCTGCCAGGTGCCACCGGCCGCCTCTCGCACGTTGACGTCGGGCAGCACCGGGTCCTGGTCGAGCACGCCGATCCGCACGCCACGGCCGTGGCGCACCTCGCCGGCCTCGGGTCGGGCGTGGCCGGCGAGCACCCGCAACAGCGTCGACTTGCCGCAGCCGTTGATGCCGACGACCCCGAGGCGGTCGCCGGTCCCGACCGTCACCGACACGTCGCGGAACAGATCGCGATCGGGTCGGGTCGCGAGCAGGCCCCGGGCGTCGACGAGCAGCACGGGGGAATCATGCCGGGCCGATCCGGGCAGGGCGGTTAGCGTGCCCGATGTCATGGCGTACGAGCGGGACATCCTCGACGAACCCCGCCGGCCCACGGTGCAGTACCCCGAGGTGCCGGCGACGGCGGGCCTCGTCGTCGAGGACCGAAGCTCGGGCTTCTGCGGCGACGTCGTGGAAACCTCGACCGTGGCGGTCACCCTGCGCGATCGACACGGGCACGTCCGCCACTTCCGGTGGAAGCCGGGCGGGTTCCTGCTCGACGGAAGGCCGGTCACGCTCGTGCCGCCACCGCGACCGGTGCACCCCGTCGAGGCCCGCACGACCGCCTCCGGCAGCGTCGCCGCCGGTCCGGCCCCGGCCCGCACGGCCCGACCCGACCGAATCTGGGTGGAGGGGGTCCACGATGCCGAACTGCTCGAGTTGGTCTGGGGCGACGACCTGCGCGAGCTCGCCGTCGTCGTCGAACCGCTCGGCGGGATCGATCATCTCACCCGGGCGGTGGAGCGATTCGGTCCTGGGCCGCACCGGCGGCTCGGCATCCTGGTCGACCACCTCGTCCCCGGCTCCAAGGAGTCGCGCCTGGCGGCCGAGGTTCGCTCCCCCTGGGTGCTGATCACCGGCCATCCGTTCGTCGACGTCTGGGCCGCGATCCGTCCCCATGTCGTCGGGCTCTCGGCCTGGCCCGAGGTACCCCGGCACGTCGACTGGAAGCAGGGCATCGCCGAAGCGTTGGGCGACCGGGACCCGGCGACGTTGTGGCGACGGCTGCGGGGTCGGGTCCGTACCTACGCGGACCTCGACCCGTCGCTCGTCGGCGCGGTGGAGCGGCTCCTCGACTTCGTCGCCACCCCGCAGGCGCAATGAGCGCGCCGAGCACGCCCGTGGGATCACCCACCGGTGCGACACCCCCGACCGGTCGCCTCGGTGGCCTCGGCCGCCTGCTCGGGACCGTCGTCGCGCTCGATGCCGCCTCGAGCATGGTGTTCGCGCTGCTGGCCAGCCTGCGCAGCGAGTACGGGCTCGCCACCTGGCACCTCGGGCTGATCTCGGGCAGCGCATTCCTCGGCAGCGTGACCGCGCAGCTCACCCTGGCCGGCTTCGCCGACCGGGGGCGAGCCCGGGCGCTGCTGCGGATCGGGCTCGGGCTCGCAATCGTCGGAAACCTGCTGTTCGCCGCCGGGTCGAGCGCCGTCGTGTTCGTCGCCGGACGGCTCCTGGCCGGCTTCGGTACGGGCTGCTTCTACCCGGCCGCCCGGGCGGTGGCGGCGACCACCGATCCCGACCGGATCGGCCACAACCTCGGGCGGATGGCCGCCGCCAACCTGATCGGGTTCACCGCCGGACCGGTGTTCGGCACGGTCCTGGCCGAGGTCGCCGGGCTGCGGGCCCCGTTCCTGGTGGCGGCAGCGATCGCCGCGTTGTCCCTCACGCAGCTCGGGCGGTTGCCCATCCCGGCATCGCTCGAAGCGCCGCCCGACCCTGCGGCGCAGCGGGAGCCGGTCCTGGCGTTCGATCTGCTCCGGCAGCGACCCGTCGCCATCGCCGTCGGGCTCGCCGTCGCGCTGTTCGTCCCGATCGGGATGTACGACGCACTGTGGTCGCAGTACCTCGCGGACCGGGGGGCGAGCGCGACGTTCGTCGGTGTGAGCATGGCGATCTACGGCATTCCGTTCGCCCTGCTCGCCTCGGCCGGTGGACGCCTCGCCGACCGGGTCGGCCCCGTGCGGTGCGCCCTTGCCGGGCTCGCCGTCGGCGCCCCGATGACCTGGCTGTACGGCGTGCTCCCGAACCCGTGGCTGATCGCATCGGCGTCGATCCTCGAGGCCGCGGTGCAGGCGGCGAGCTTCCCGGCCACCCAGACCGCCATGGCCCGAGCCTGCCCACCGGGCCGGCTCGCGGCCGGCCAGGGGCTGGCCGGCGCCTTCCAGCAGGTGACGGCGGCGACGACCGCGTTCAGCGCCGCCCCGCTCTACGGCGCCACCGGTTCGGCGGTCACCTTCGGCGCGGCCGGCGGCCTCGTCGGGGTGCTCGCCATCGTCCTCGCGTTCGCTCAGCGGGCGATGCGGCCGAGCACCAACCCGCGGTAGACCACGATCCCGGCAGCGGCCGTCACCGCACCGACCACGTAGGCCACCTGGTAGCCGCCGGCATCGGCGACGGGTCCGAGCACCGCACCGCCCGACGCCGCGCCGATCTCGAAGAACGCCGTGAACGTGGAGATCGCTGCCGCCCGCTCCAACGGGTCACCCGCCGACCGGGCCGCCAAGGCGATCAGCGACGGGTAGAGCAGCGAGATCGCAACCGAGATCACCACGACGGCGAGCCACATGCCGACCGCCCCGTCGACGGTGCCGGCGATCGCGAGCCCCACCGCCATGGCTCCCGTGGCGATCGGCGCCGCGCGCGTCAGCCCGAGGCGTTCGGGGAGCCGGGCACCGAACAGGCGCACCAGCAAGGTGAGCACGGAATAGGTCGCGAACAGGGCTCCGGCGCTCGTGCCGACCTCGTCGGCCCGCAGCTTCAGGAACGACGACCAGCCCTGGTAGCCGAACATGGGCAGCGCGAGCACCAGCCCGAGCAGCGCGCCCCCCCGATGGAAGGTGCGACCCTTGGCCCGGGTCCCCGTGGCGGGCGCAGGAGCGTCGTCGGCGACGGCAAGGGACCACACCCAGGCGGCGAGCGCGGCCAGGCCGGCGACGACGAAACCGACCCGGATCCGGTCGGCGCCCACGAACACCTCGCCGAGGATCGGGCCGACACCGAGGGCGAGGAACAGCCCGACCGAGTGGTAGCTGATGGCCTCGGCCCGCCGCTCGGCGGGTGCCCGCTCGCTGATCAGGTTGGCGGCGGCCACGTACAGCAACGCCTCGAACGCGCCGGTGATCCCGCGCACGACGAGCAGCGACCCCGACGAGCCGACCACCCCGTGCAACGCGAAGCCGACCGCGCCCCCGATCGCGCCGATGCGCAGCACCGAGCGGTTGCCCCAGCGCGCAACCCCGGCGGTGAGCAGCGGGCGACAGGCCACGGCCAGCACGCTGTAGGCCGCCGCCGACCACCCGACGAGCCGGTTCGTCTCCCCGAGATCGTCGACGACGAACCGGGGTATCAGGGTGAGCCCCATCCCCACCGCGACGAAGAAGCTCGTCATGGCCGCCGTCGTCGCCACGAAGTCCCGATCCACGAGCCGCCCGGTGGTCGGCGGCGCAGCATCGGGCACGGCCCCATGGTGCCCAGTGCCCGGCCACCACTGCCACACCGGCCGTGTACCGTCCGGCCGCATGGGGATCGACCGGGCCAAGGTGGACGCGCTGCTCGCGCGGGCGAAGCGGGAGGTCGACGACGGCCTGTTGCCGTCGGTCCAGATCGCGCTCGCGTACCGGGGAGAGGTCGTGGCGTCGGAGGCCTACGGCGACGCCACGGTCGACAGCCGCTATGCGGTGTTCTCGTGCACCAAAGCGTTCGTGGCCGCTGCGGTGTGGGCGCTCATCGGCGATGGCACCGTCGACGTGTCCCGCCCCGTCGTCGACTACGTGCCCGAGTTCGGCACCAACGGCAAAGAGGTCGTCACCCTCGAGCAGGTGATGCTGCACACGGCCGGGTTCCCCCACGCGCCGCTCGGCCCGCCGAACTGGGCAACGGTCGAGGGGCGCCTGGCCGCGTTCGCCAAGTGGCGGCTGTCCTGGGCGCCGGGCAGCACCTGGGAATACCACGCCACCTCGGCCCACTGGGTGCTCGCCGAGGTCATCCGTCGCGTCACCGGCCGCGACCACGGCGACGTGGTCGCCGAGCGCGTCACCGGCCCGATCGGGCTCCCCCGGGTGCTCGGCCTACCCGCCGGCCCGGCGCAGGACGGGATCCTCGACGTGGTCGCCGTCGGCGAGCGAGCCTCGGCCGACGAGCTGCGCGCGGCGTTCGGGGTCGACGAACTCCCGACGACGGAGGTGACCCCGGAAGCGATCCTGGGGTTCAACCGCCCGGAGGCCAGGGCCGTCGGGGTGCCCGGCGGCGGGGCGTTCCTACGCGCCGCCGATCTCGCCCTGTTCTACCAAGGCCTGCTGCACAATCACGGCTCCGCCTGGCGGCCCGACGTGCTCGCCGATGCCACCGGCACGGTGCGCAACACGCTGCCCGAGCGGCTGACGGGGCTCCCGGCGAACCGCAGCCTGGGCCTGGTGCTCGCCGGCGGTGACGGACGATCGGCCGAACGGGGCTTCGGGCGAACGGTGTCGCCCCGGGCCTTCGGCCACAACGGCGCCGGCGGTCAGCTGGCCTGGGCCGATCCGGCCACCGGGCTGTCGCTCGGCTACTGCACCAACGGCTACGACCTGCACGAGGTGCGCCAACCCCGCCGCGGGTCCGCCATCGGGAGCCTCGCCGCGGTCTGCGCGACGTGACGCCGGCGGCGCTGCCGGTGTCACGTCGCGCCCTATCCGATCCGGATCGATGCCCCGGATCGGTGCCCCCGATCGCTGCCCCGAATCAGTAGGGCGACGAGCCGCCGTCGATGTTGATCATCGAGCCGGTGATCCCGGCGCCGGCCTCCGAGCACAGCAGCAGCGCCACCGCCGCCACCTGCTCGACGGTGTTCGGCTTCTTGATCGCCGAGCCCGCCACGATCATGTTGATGTAGTCGTCGTAGTTCATCCCGATCGCCGCAGCCGACAAGGGGGCGGTCGACTCGACGATGTCGGTGATGATCAAGCCGGGGCACAGCGCATTGCAGGTGATGCCGAGCGTGCCGACCTCCTGCGCGATCACCTTGGTGAGGCCGTTGAGGGCGTGCTTGGTGGTGATGTAGGGGGCGACGCCCGGCAGGGCGGTCTTGCCGTACATCGAGGACATGTTGATGATCCGGCCCCACTGCCGGGGGATCATCGCCTTCAGCGCCGCACGGCTGCACCAGAACGGATGGTTCAAGTTCCAATTGAGGATGCTCTGCCATTCCTCGTCGCCGAGTTCCGCGACGATGGCCGGGTTGCCGACCCCACCGGCGTTGTTGACGAGGATGTCGATCGCGCCGTAGCGCTCGATCGTGCCCGCCACGAGGCCCTCGCACACCGACTGCAGCTGGACGTCGCCGGCGAGGAAGTGGATCCGGTCGCCGCCACCCAGCTCGTCGATGGCCTGCCGGCCCTTGTCCTCGCTGCGGCCGTTGATGACCACGTTGGCGCCCTCGGCGTGCAGCACCGTGGCGATGGCCCGACCGATGCCTCGGGTGCCGCCGGTGATCAGCGCCGTGCGTCCGTCCAAGAAGCCCATGTCTCCCCCTGCGTGAGTGGATGCGGGCCCGCACGGCACCGCCGCCGGGCGCCGCGGATCATAAGGACGGCCCGGCCCGGGCGTCGGATCAGGGCGAACGCCGGGCCCGACGGCGCTCCGGTCCCCGGCACCGTCACAGCAGCGCGCCGAACCCGTGGATGACCAGGCCGGCGAGGGCGCCGACGACCGTGCCGTTGATGCGGATGAACTGCAGGTCGCGCCCGACGGCGTGCTCGACCCGCTCGGCGGTCTCGGCCGCGTCCCAGCGCTGCACCGTCTGCGCGATGAAGTCCCCGACGACATGTCGCTCGCGCTCGGCGAGCGCGCCGGCGGCGGCGGCGAGGCGACGATCGAGTTCGCCCCGCAACACCGTGTCGGTGGCCAACCGCTCGGCGCCGGCGCCGACCAGCGCGGCGAGTTGCCGGCGCACGGGTGAGCCGGCCTCGCCGGCCTGGCGGCGCAGCGACGTCACCAGGTCGTCCCATAGCGCGCCCGCCCAGGTCGCGACGGCGGGATGGTCGAGCGCCTCGCCCCGCCACGCCGAGACCCGACGGGCGAGTTCGGGGTCGCTGCGCAGCCGCTCGGCCAAGCGGGCGAGTTCGTCGTCGAGGTGCCGGCGGATCGGGTGGGCCGGGTCGGCGCGCAGGTCGTCGATGGCATGCAGGATCCCCCCGAAGATCCGTTCGAACACCCGATCGTCGACGCGGCCGGGCACCCACCAGGGCGACTCCCGGTCGAACACCGCCCGGAACGCCGAGCGTTGGGTCACGAGGGTGTCGGCGAGCCCGGCCAACAGAGCCGTGACGACCTCGGTGTGGCGGCCCTCGGCGACGATCGCCGCAAGGGCCCGCCCGGCGAGCGGGCCGACCTCGACCGTGCCGAGCCGCTCGAGCACGGCGTCGCCGACCGCGCGCCCGACGCGCTCGTCGCGCAGCAGCTCCAGCGTGGCGTCGAGTCCCCCGGCGAGATGCTCGACGGCCCGGTCGCGGTTCGCCGGTACCGCCGCCCAGGCAGCGAGCCGTTCGGCGGGTCGAGCGGCGAGCACCCGGTCCCGCAACAGGGCCGGTTCGAGGAAGTGCTCCTCGACGAAGGCCCCGAGGCTCACCCCGAGACGGTCCTTGCGGGTGGGGACGATCGCCGTGTGCGGGATGGGCAACCCGAGCGGCCGGCGGAACAGCGCCGTCACTGCGAACCAGTCCGCCAGGCCGCCGACCAGCGCGGCCTCCGCCCCGGCCCGCACGAACCCGACCCAAGCCGACGCATCGTCACCGGCGAGACGGGCCGCCACGAAGACCGCCGCGGCGGCGAGCAGCATCGCACCGGCGAGGCGCCGGACCGGGCGGTCGGGGGGTGCGGGCGATCCCTCGGCGCGAGCGGGCACGGTGCAGTTCCTACCCCGTGGGCCGCCGCGCGTTAGCGTCGCCGCAAGCCGAGACAGCAGGGGGACAGCCTGATGCGAGTGAAGGTCGACTTCGACGTGTGCGCTTCGACGGGTGCCTGCATGCAGGTCTGCCCCGAGGTGTTCGAGGTGCGCAGCGACGGCTACCTCTACATCCTCCAGGAAGAGCCCGGCGAGGACCTGCGCGACAAGGTGTCCCAGGCCGCCGACCTGTGTCCCACCGGAGCCATCTCGATCGAGGACTGATCCCTCGCCCGCTGTGCCGGGATCAGACCCGGCAGAGCGGGACGGGGACGCCGACCGACCCCACCTGGGTGCGGTAGATCGCACCGTCGTGACCCGACGACGACCCCGACCCGGTGACGACATAGAGGTCGGCAAGGCCGTCCCCGCCGAAAGCGCAGGACGTGACCATGCGCGACGGCACCTCGACCGTCGTGCCCATCGTGCCGTCGGCGCGGACCTCCTGCACCGTGCCGGCCGAGACCATCGCGACCCAAATCGAGCCGGCGGCGTCGACCGCCAGGCCGTCGGGGAGGCCGGCGCCGAAGTGGGCGTGCACCTCGGGCTCGACCTGCGAGCCGTCCAGCGCCCAGCGGCGCAGGAGGTGGTTGGCGGTGTCGGCGTGGTAGAGCCAGCGCCCGTCGGGTGAGACGCCCATGCCGTTGGTCAGCGACACCCCGCCGTACAGCAGCGAGGCCGATCCCTCGGCGTCGACGCGCAGGCACTCGCCAAAGGTGCGCTCGCCGTCGGTGGCGAACGGGTTGGAGCGCATGGTGCCGATGTAGAGCCGACCCTCGGCATCCGTGGTGAGGTCGTTGAAGCCCGGCACACCGGCATCGGCGTAGACGGTGCGGTTCACGCCGTCGTGGTGATGGCAGATGTCGCGCCCGGACATCACGATGCCGCCGTCGGCGTGGAACACGATGCCGCCCACGCCCCGCCGCTTGGGCACCACGGTCGACACCGTGCCGTCGGCCGCCAGACGGAACACCCCGCCGTGGTGGACGTCGGAGAAGTACAGACCGCCGTCGGCGGACCAGCGCGGTCCCTCGATGAGTCCGTACCCGGAGGCGAGCAGTTCGAGCGTCATGCCCGAGAGCCTGCCACCTCGCGGCACCGGTCCCGGACCCCCCGGAGCTGACCGACAGGGGCGGAATGCGCTCGCCCGTCCCGCCCTACCGCCAGGAGGCGAGCCGGTCGTTCAGGAACGTCCCGGAGGGGTCGACGGTGTCACGTACCGCCCACCAGTCGGTCCACCGGGGGTGGATCTCGGCCAGTGCCGCGCCGGACCGGTAGTGCACCTTGCCCCAGTGGGGGCGGCCGTCGTAGCGGGCGAACACCGCCTCGGCCGCCCGGAACACCGGCTCGTCGGGTAGGCCGATCCCTTGGTGCAGCGAGATCGTGGCCACGTCACGGCCGTAGGCGGGCGACAGCCACACGTCGTCGGCGGCCAGCGTGCGGTACTCGACCGGCCAGCGCAGCTCGGGGAAGTCCCGCCGCACCAGGTCGCGGATCTCGTCGAGGCAGGCGAGCGAGGACTCGACCGGCACCGCGTACTCGATCTCGGTGTGGCGGTCGACCCGGTTGCTCGGCAGCACCTCGAAGCTCCACCCGGTGCGCTCGCCCTCGGGCCCGATCGGGTACACGGGGGCGTCGTCGGTCTCGTCGATCGATTTCACCATCGCCCGGTCCCGACCCGGGTACCAGAAGAACTCGAAGTGTCGGTGGGCAGCGACCGAGGCCTCGATCGTCGGGCGCAACGACTCGTAGTCCTGCAGTACGACCCGGTCGGCGAGGCGGTAGGCCGGCCGTACCGCCAGCGTAAGGGCGACCACCACGCCGAAAGCGCCCAGGTGCAGACGGGCCGCGGCGAACCGGTCGGGATGCTCGGTCGCGCTCCAGCGTTCGAGCGACCCGTCGGCGGTGACGACGTCCATGGCCACCACGGCCGAGGACAGGTTCCGCAGCGCGCGGCCGGTGCCGTGGGTGCCGGTGGCGACGGCGCCGCCGATCGACTGGCGATCGATGTCGCCCTGGTTGGTCAACGCGACGCCGAGATCGGCCAGTGGACGACCGAGCGACGCGATCACCGACCCGGCCCACACCGTCGCCGTGCCGGCAGCCGGATCGGCGTCGATCACGCCGGTGAACGCCGAGAGGTCGAGCACGACACCGTCGGTGGGCACGAGGCGGTGGTGGCTGTGACCGGCACCGGCAACGCGCACCGTCGCGCCCCGGGCCGTTGCACCCGCAACGAGGCCGCGCACGTCGTCGACCGTTCGGGCGACGTGCACGGCCTCGGGCGTGCAGGTCTCGTTACCGGCCCAGTTCGACCACGTGAGCACCATGGCTGCGCAGTCTGGCAGGGGCCGGAGCGACCTAGCGGCGGGCCTTGAGGTCCTTGAACCCCTTGCCCTCGGCCACGAGCTGCTCGATCAGCGCGGCCGGCTGCCAGTGCTCACCTCGATGGGCGTTGGCCCGCAACGTCTCGAGCACCGTGGCGAGGCCCAGATGATCACCCCACCACATCGGCCCGCCCCGGTACTGGGGCCAGTTGTACCCGGCGACCCAGATCACGTCGATGTCCGACGGCCGGATGGCCTTGCCCTCGGCCAGGATCTTCGCCCCCTCGTTGATCATCGGCAGGATCAACCGCTCGACGATCTCGTCGGTGGTGAAGCTGCGCTGGGGCCGACCGGCCCGCTCGGCGAACTCGCGCACGAGCGCCTCGGTGACCGGCGACGCGGTGGCGGTGCGATCGGCGTCGTAGTCGTAGTACCCGCCACCGGTCTTCTGGCCCCGGCGGTCGAGTTCGCACAGGCGGTCGCGCAGGGTCTCGCCCTTCGAGCGCTCCTTCACCCAGCCGATGTCGAGGCCGGCGAGATCCATCATCTGGAACGGACCCATGGCGAAGCCGAATTCGTACAGCGCCCGGTCGACGTCCCAGGGCATCGCCCCTTCCTCGATGAGGGCCTGGGCCTCCTTCGCCCGCTGGGCCAGCATCCGGTTCCCGACGAAGCCGGGGCACACCCCGACGAGCGCGGCGATCTTGCCGATCTTCTTCGAGATCTGCATTGCGGTGTTGATCACCTCGGCCGAGGTGTGGTCGGCACGGACCACCTCGACGAGGCGCATCACGTTGGCCGGCGAGAAGAAGTGCATCCCGATCACCGCCTCGGGCCGGGTGGTGGCCGTGGCGATCTCGTCGATGTCGAGCGCACTGGTGTTGGTGGCCAGCACCGCGCCCGGCTTGCAGATGGCGTCGAGGCGGGCGAAGACGTCTTTCTTGATGTCCATCCGCTCGAACACCGCCTCGACGACCAGGTCGACGGTGGCGAGGTCGTCGAGGGTGAGCGACGGGGTGATCATCGCCATGCGCCGGTCGACGTCCGCGAGGGGGAACCGCCCGTTGCGGGCGCTGCGCTCGTAGTTGGCCCGCACCACCGCGAGGCCCCGGTCGAGCGCGGCCTGCGTGGTCTCGACGACGGTGACCGGGATGCCGGCGTTCACGAAGTTCATCGTGATGCCGCCACCCATGGTGCCGGCGCCGATGACACCGACGGTGCGCACCGGGATCGTCGGGGTGTCGGCGGGGACGTCGGGGATCTTCCACACCTCGCGCTCGGCGAAGAACTGGTAGCGCTGCGCCGCGGACTCCGACGAGGTGACGACCGTGCCGAACAGCCGCCGTTCCACGCCGATCCCGTCGGCAAAGGGCAGGTTCACCGCCGCCTCGACACACTGGATGATCGCCTCGGGCGCTTTGAATCCGCGGAACCTCTTGGCGTTCGCCGCCCGGAACGCACCGAACTCCTCGGCCGACATCGCCGGCACCGGGCGTTCGCTCACCTTGGCCAGCGGCGCACCCTCGGCCACGATCCGTCGGGCGTAGGCGATGGCGTCCTCACGCAACTGGCCCTCGGCGGCCAGCGCGTCGACCAGGCCCATGGCGAGGCACTCGGTCGCGGGTACGTGGGTGCCGGCGGTCATCATCTCCAACGCCCGCAACGGCCCGGAGATACGCGGGAGTCGCTGGGTGCCACCGGCACCGGGCAGCAGGCCGAGGTTCACCTCGGGCAGACCGCACCGCGCGCTCGGGACCGCGATGCGGTAGTGCGCACAAAACGCCACCTCGAGCCCGCCTCCGAGGGCCGTGCCATGGATCGCGGCCACCACCGGCTTGGTGGAGGACTCCATCATCTCTTGGACCTCGAACAGGCTGGCGCCCTTGGCCGCGCCACCGAACTCGGTGATGTCGGCCCCGGCGATGAAGGTGCGCCCGGCGCAGATCAGCACGATCGCGGTGGCGGCCGGGTCGGCGATGGCGGCGGCGAAGGCGTGGTAGAGCCCGTCGCGGACCGGGGCGCTGAGGGCGTTGACCGGTGGCGAATCGAGCGTGATGACCGCGACGTCGCCCTCGAGCGAGCAGTCGGTGACCTCGTTGATGGCGGGCATGACCGGAAATCTTGCACCGCGACGCCGGCCAGGCACACACTGCCCGGAGACTGCGCCCGAATCCGGGCGCCGACCAGGGGGAGCCTCCTTGCGCGAAGCCGTCATCGTCTCCTACGCCCGCACCGGTCTCGCCAAGGCGGCGCGCGGCGGGTTCAACGCCACGCCGGCCATGAGCATGGCCGCCCACGCCATCAAGCACGCCGTCGCCAAGGCCGGCGTCGAGCCCGAGGCCGTCGAGGACGTGTACCTCGGCAACGGCGCCCACGGCGCCGGCAACCTCGCCCGGCTGTCGGGCCTGCTCGCGGGCCTTCCGGTCACCACGGCCGGGGCCACCATCCAGCGCCACTGCTCGTCGGGCCTCAACTCGATCGCGTTGGCCGCCAATTACATCAAGCAGGACGGCGCCGACATCGTGGTCGCCGGCGGCGTCGAGTCGATCTCGATGCCGAACCCGGGCTTCGGCGGCGCGCCCAACATGGACTCGCACCTCACCGAGATGTACCCGGCGATCTACATGGCGATGATCGAGACCGCCGACATCGTCGCCCAGCGCTACGGCGTGAGCCGCGAGTACCAGGACGAGTACTCGTTCCACTCCCAGCAACGCATCGCCCGGGCCCAGGCCAACGGGCTCTTCGACGACGAGATCGTCCCGATGGCCACCAAGATGATGGTGGTCAACAACGAGACCAAGGAGACCTCGCTGGTCGACAAGATCGTCGACCGCGACGAGTGCAACCGGGCCGACACCACCCTCGAGGGCCTCACCAAGCTGAAGCCGGTGCGGGGCGAGGGCAACTTCATCACCGCCGGCAACGCCAGCCAGCTCTCCGACGGCGCGGCGGCCGTGGTGATGATGGAGGCCAAGGAGGCCGAGCGCCGGGGCCTGCAGCCGATGGGGGCGTTCAAGGGCTGGGCCGTCGCCGGCTGCGAACCCGACGAGATGGGCATCGGCCCGGTGTTCGCCGTGCCGAAGCTGCTCGAGCGCCATGGCCTCACCGTCGACGACATCGACCTGTGGGAGCTCAACGAGGCCTTCGCCAGCCAGTGCCTCTACAGCCGTGACCGGCTCGGGATCGACCCCGAGAAGTACAACGTCAACGGCGGCTCGATCGCCATCGGCCACCCCTTCGGCATGACCGGCAGCCGCTGCGCCGGCCACATCCTCCAGGAGGGCCAGCGGCGCAAGGCCCGCTGGGGCGTGGTCACGATGTGCATCGGTGGCGGCCAGGGCGCGGCCGGCCTGTTCGAGATCTACTCCTGACCCGCACCTGATCGATCCGCGCCCGGATCGATCCGACCTCGGATCGATCCGACCTGCGGCCCGGCCGGGAGCGTCCCGGCCGGGCCGCGGCGCGTCGGGGCTCAGGCAGCCAGCACGAAGCTCGACCCGACGGCGTTCGCGACGAAGGCGTCGGGCAGGGCGGCGGCGAGCCGGTGCTGCGCCTTCCACCCCGTGCAGTGGGCCGGCACGAGCAGTTCGGGGGCCAACTGGGAGAACGCCTCCACCGTCGGCGCGATGATCGGCTCGAACGCCGGGCCCGACAGGTGGAACCCGCCGAGCAGCGCATGGAGCTGATCGGCGCCGGTGAGGCGAAGCGCGTGCCGGGCGATGTTCACCGCCCCCGCATGGCCGCACCCGGTGATCACCACGAGCCCGCGACCCCGCACGTGCACGACGAGCGCCTGGTCGTCGCGGATCCACGGGTCGGGCTCCCAACCGTTGTGCCGCAACGCCTCGTGGAACGGGAAGCCCTGCTCGAATTCGGTCGTGCGGTCGACCTCGCCGGTGACGAGGACGCAGCCGTCGAGCAGCAGCGACGGCTCGCGCCGCTCGATCACGGCGAACCCCTCCGCTTCGAGCGCGGCGCGAGACACCGTGGGCAAGAGCACCTCGGGCGCGCCGGGCACCGCGACACGCCGCTGCGTCCACACCAGCGGGTGCACCGTGAGCGGCAGGCCGCCGTGGCGGCGGCGCAGCCGGGCCAGGCCGGTGAACCCGCCGGCGTGGTCGAAGTGGCCGTGGGACAGCACGACCGCTTCGACCGAGCCGATGTCGACGCCGAGTCGCTTGGCGTTGCCGGCCATGCCCTCGGGCGAGACCCCGGTGTCGAACAGCAGCGTGTGGGTGCGCTCGCCCCGCCGGACGGTGACCAGCGCGGAGAACCCGTGCTCGGCGACCATGCCGCCGAAGGTCTGCCCGCCGTGGAAATGGGGGTGCTCGACCCGGGGCAGGCGGCCGGCCCCGGCCCGGCGGACCCGGGGCCCGTCGGGGAGGATCCCGTCGTAGGTGTTGTCCATCAGCGTGGTGATGACGACCTCGTCGACCGGTTCGAGCCGGATCGGGTCGGTCGCCGGCCCCTCCGCCGGCCGGGGCCGGGCTGCGGCGGCTTCGGCTGCGTGGTCATGGCCGTCGTGGGCGTGGTCATGGCCGTCGCACATGGCGCGGCACCGTACCGGCCGGGCCGGCCGGCGACGTTCAGAGCCCGAGCGGCGCGCCGGCCAGGACGTAGAGCGTGAGCCGCTGGGCGGGCTCACCATCGAGCGAGACGCTGAGGTCGTAGCGGCCCGGACCGGTGACCACGAGCGGAGACAGGTCGAGCGCCGCCGGGAACAGCACCTCGCCGACCGATTGCTCCACGAGCGCACCGGGGTGCAGGTTGCCGTCGATCGCTCCGACGACGGTGGCGGTGTCGACCTCGGTGACCTTCACCGAGAAGGCGTGGTCACCGTCGAGGTCGAACACGGGGAGCTCGAACACCAGGGCCAGGTAGCAGTCGAGCCCGCTCGGGAACTCGCTGCGGTACAGCGTCGTGATGCCACCGCTCACGATCGTGAGCAGGCCCTCCCGCACCTGGGCGAAGTCGCACAGCACGGCAGCCTGGACGGATCCCATGGCCCCTAGCCGGCGAGCTCGTGGACCGACACGATGCCCGGCACCGCCCGCAGCGCCGCGAGCACGTCGGCCGGGACCTCGCTGGCGACAGCGATCACCATGAGCGCGCTGCCCGGGGCGTGCGACCGTCCCACACCCATGTCGGCGATGTTGACCTGCGCGCGGCCCAGTTCGGTGCCGACCACGCCGATCATGCCGGGCCGATCGTCGTTTCGGACCACGAGCATGTGCGGCGCCGGCGGGAGGTCCATCGAATGGTCGTCGACCATCACCAGGCGATGGTCGCCGCGGCGGCCGTGCAGCGTGCCGGCGATGGCATGGTCGCCGCCCCGGATGGTCACCAGGTTCACGTAGTCCGCCGAGAGCGAACTCTTCGTCTCGCGCACCTCGACCCCTCGCTCCCCGGCCACTTGTGGCGCGTTCACGTAGGTGACCGGGTCCTCGCTCTGGGCCCCGAACAGGCCCTTCTGCACGGCCAGGGTGAGAATCCGCGTATCGTAGTCGGCGATGTCGCCCTCGTAGGTGATCTCGATCGTCGCCGGCAACCCCTCGGCCAGACCGGCGAACAGCCGGCCGAGCCGCTCGGCGAGGGGCAGGAACGGCCGCACGGTCTCGGAGGCCTCGGCGGCGGCCACGTTCACCGCGAACGGCACGAAATCGCCGGCGAGCGCGAGCTGCACCATCTGGGCGATCGTGTCTCCGGCCTTGTCCTGCGCCTCCCGGGTGGAGGCCCCGAGGTGCGGGGTGACGACCACGGCGTCGAGGTCGAACAGCGGCGACGACGTCGTGGGTTCGGTGGCGAACACGTCGAGCGCCGCCCCGGCGATGCGGCCGTCTCGCACGAACTCGGCGAGCGCCTCCTCGTCGACGATCCCGCCGCGGGCCACGTTGATCACCCGCAGCTCGGGTTTGGCCTTGGACAGCAGCTCGCGGCCGATCAGTCCCGTGGTGTCCTTGGTCTTGGGCAGGTGGACCGTCAGGAAATCGGCCTCCGCAACGGCTTGGTCGAGCGACACCGGCTCCACCCCCATCTGGCGGGCCCGGTCGGCCGACACGTAGGGGTCGTACGCGACGAGGCGCATACCGAAGCCGCGGGCTCGTTCCGCCACGAGCTTGCCGATGCGCCCGAGCCCGATCACGGCGAGGGTCTTGTCGGCGAGCTCGACCCCCTCCCACTTCGAGCGCTCCCATCGGCCGGCCTTGAGCGCCGCGTGCGCCTGCGGCACGTTGCGGGCCTGCGCGAGCAGCAGCGCCATGGTGTGCTCGGCCGCCGAGACGATGTTGGATTGTGGGGCGTTGACGACCATGACCCCCTGCCGGGTGGCCGCATCGACGTCGACGTTGTCGAGCCCGATACCAGCCCGGCCGACCACGACGAGGTCACGCCCGGCGGCCAAGGCCTCGGCGTCGACGGTCGTCGCCGACCGGATGATCAGCGCCTGCGCGCCGGGCAGGGCCGCCAAGAACGCGTCCCGCGACAACCCGAGGGCGACGTCGACGTCGTGTCCGGCCGAGCGCAGCAGGTCGAGCCCACCCTCGGCGATCTCCTCGGTGACCAGGATTCGTGCCATCGGGGCTCAGTCTGCCCGGCTCGGGGCTCGCTCGTGAAAGCATTCCCGAGCGAAAGGCGGCTCAGCCCCCCGCAAGGGTTCGCACGAGCGCGAGCAGCGCCTCCACCCGCTGCACCTCCGAGGACGTGAACCGCACCGCCGCAGGTCGCGACGCGAGCGCCACGCGCCGTGGGCTCCCGGGGTCGTCGACGACGGCGAGCACCCAGCCCTCCTCGTCGGTCCCGAGCGACAGCGGCCCGGGCAACCGCTGCGCGAGGTGGATGACCGAGGTGCCGCGCTCGAGCGCCAGCCGACCGGCCTCGAACGATACCGCCTCCGACGGGCGGCCCACCCACGCTGCCGAGGCGGAGCTGATCTCGGCCACCACACGGGACAGCTCGAGATCGCAGGTCGCCGCCCCAGCATCGACGATCAGCCCGACCCACCGCAGGGCCCGCACGATCGGATCGTGATTGCGCTGGTCGGGCAACGCCGACAGCAGCGCACCGGCGCCCGCGGTGTGCAACGCCGCAGCGAACCCGTCGGCGGACCAACCCTCGGACACCCGCACCAGGATCTCGTCGACCGCTTCGGTGCGCTCACCGGCGGCGTCGCGCTCCTCGTCGAGCATATGGATGTCGACCCCGATCACGCTCGCACCGCCCTCGGCGAGCAGTGTGCTCACCCGGGCCAGCGCGCCCGGTCGATCGGGCAGTTGGACGCGCAGTCGGTAGGACACCTGAGGCACACGAGCAGGATGCCGCCCGTTGGTTTCGGCCGCGTTACTTCGTGGTGACAGCTGGGCTCGACGGCGGCCGGGCGGCCTCCTCGCGGCCGATGGTCGACAGCGTCGCCCAGTCGTAGATCGACCAACCCAGGCTGGCGGTTTCGGCCACCGCCCGCCGGTACTCGGCGAGCTGGGTGACGGTCAGCTTGTCGCCGATGCCGCCGATGAGGTGGACGCGTGCGCTCGGATCGCCGAGCCGCTCGCGCATCCGGGCGACCGACTCCGCGCCGTACCGGTACCCGTCCGCGTACCCCGATGCCTGGGTGCGGTCGGTCCAGTACGCCATCGGGAGCCACACGTCGTAGAACGGGCGGAGCTCCTTCCACGGGAACGCCGGCCAGAACGAGGGGTTCACGACCTCGATGTGCACGGTCGTGAGCACGATCGCGCCGAGCGCCACGTCCGGCCCGACCGCGGACCGCAGCTGCCGGGACAGCTCGATCAACCGCTCGTTGCGCAGGACGGGGTCGCGCACCTCTTCGACGTCTTCGATGTCGACGGCCAGGCCGTCGAAGCGATGCCCGTTCCACTCGAACCGGTGGATCTTCAGGAGGCGATCGAGGTCGAAGGCGAGGTCTTCGAACCACGGCAGCGACCAGCCGACCACCGCGATGCCGTGGCGATGCGCGCGCTCCAGGATCGGGCCGAGCACGTCGGCCGGCAGCAGGCCGCCGGGCGTCCGCGAGTCGTTGCGCGCCGCCTGCAGGTAGATCGTGCGCACCCCGAGACGGGCCATCTCGTCGATCTCCCCGAGCGTTACCGCCGGGGTCTGACCCGGGTTGAGGTACGCCGGGGCGAAGTCGTAGACGTCGACCCAGGTGCCGTAGCCGCGGTAGGCGTCGATCCCGGCCGGTGGGGTCGGCTCGTCGGCGGTCCCGAGGAGGGCCCGGGCACCGAACCCGAGCGCGGCGGTGAGCACGGCCAGCGCCAGGAACGCCCCCACCAGCCGAGCGGCGCGCCGCACGGTCAGCCGAACAGCGTCTGCAGCCGGCTCACGCCCTCGACGATGTCCGCGTCGGACAGGGCGAACGACAGCCGCTCGTAGCCTGGGGTTCCGAACGCCTCACCGGGCACCAGCGCCACCTTCACCTCTTCGAGGATCAGCGTCGCGAGTTCGGCCGAGGTGGTCGCCGTACGGCCTCGTACCGTCCGGCCGAGCAGGCCCTTCACCGACGGGTAGCAGTAGAACGCTCCCTCGGGCTCGGGGCAGGTCACCCCGGCGATCGCCGAGAGCATCTCCTGCATGATCCGACCCCGGCGCTCGAACGCCGAGCGCATCTCCACCACGGCGTCGAGCGGGCCGGACACGGCGGCCAGCGCCGCCACCTGCGCCACGTTGCACACGTTCGAGGTGGTGTGCGACTGGAAGTTGACCGCCGCTTTGATGACGTCGGCCGGCCCGACCATCCAGCCCACCCGCCACCCGGTCATCGCATACGTCTTGGCGACCCCGTTGAGGATCAGGCACCGGTCGCGCAGTTCGGGCACCACGACCGGCATCGAGCTGAACCGGTGGGCACCGAAGGTGAGGTGCTCGTAGATCTCGTCGGTGATCACCCAGATGCCGTTCTCGACCGCCCAGCGACCGATCGCCTCGGTCTGCTCGGGCGAGTAGACCGCACCGGTCGGGTTCGACGGGGACACGAACAGCAGGATCTTGGTGCGCGGCGTCCGGGCCGCCTCGAGTTGCTCGACGGTGACCTTGTAGCCGCTGGTCTCGTCGGTGACGACGGTGACGGGGACCCCGCCGGCGAGCGAGATGGCCTCCGGGTAGGTCGTCCAGTACGGGGCCGGGACGATCACCTCGTCGCCCGGGTCGCACAGGCAGGCGAAGGCGGCGAACACGGCGTGCTTGCCCCCGTTGGTGACGATCACGTCGTTCGCGCTGCACGCAAACCCGCTGTCGCGCAACGTCTTCGCAGCGATCGCCTCCCGCAGCTCGGGCAGGCCGCCGGCCGGGGAGTACTTGTGGTGCTTGGGCATCCGGCACGCCGCGGCGGCCGCTTCGACGATGTGGGCCGGCGTCGGGAAATCGGGCTCGCCGGCGCCGAAGCCGATGACGTTCTCACCGGCCGCCTTGAGTGCCTTGGCCTTGGCGTCGACGGCCAGGGTGGCGGACTCGGCGATGGCGGCGATACGGGCGCTGACTCGACTCACGGCCGATGAGTCTCCCATAGGCGGACCGGGGCGGACCGGTCTGCAAGGCTGCCGGATCGCTATGGGTGATCCCTCCTCCATCGTCATCCCCCCTGCGCTGCGGCCTGCGGACGGCCGGTTCGGTTGCGGTCCGTCCAAGGTGCGCCCCGAGGCCGTCACGGCGCTCGCCGCCGCCGGACGAACCTGGCTGGGCACCTCGCACCGCCAGGCGCCGGTCAAGCAACTCGTGGGGCGCCTGCGGGCCGGGCTGCGCGAGTTGTTCAGCCTTCCCGACGGGTGGGAGGTCGTCCTCGGCAACGGCGGCTCGACGGTGTTCTGGGACGTCGCCACCTTCGGGCTGATCGAACAGCGCAGCCAGCACCTCGTGTTCGGCGAGTTCTCCTCGAAGTTCGCCGCGGCGGCCAAGGCCGCCCCCTGGTTGCTCGACCCGACCGTCATCGAGACCCCGCCCGGCTCGCACCCCGAGGCCGTCGCCGAGGACGGCGCCGATCTGTACGCCCTCACCCACAACGAGACCTCGACGGGCGTGGCCATGACGCTGCGCCGGCCTGCCGGGGCCGACGGGCTCGTCGCCGTCGACGCCACGAGCGCGGCGGGCGGCCTGCCCTGGTCGCCGGCCGAGGTCGACGTGTACTACTTCGCCCCGCAGAAGTGCTTTGCCTCCGACGGAGGGCTCTGGGTGGCGTTGTGCTCGCCGGCCGCCGTCGAGCGGATCGGGCGGCTGGCCGCGTCGGACCGCTGGGTGCCGGCCTCGCTCGACCTCGCCGTCGCCCTCGACAACAGCCGCCAGGATCAGACCTACAACACGCCGGCACTCGCGACGCTGTTCCTGTTCGAGCAGCAGGTCGCCTGGATCAACGACCTCGGCGGGCTCGCCGCTGCACACGCCCGCTGCGCCACCTCGGCCGCCACGCTCTACGGCTGGGCCGAGTCCGCACCGTACGCGTCGCCCTTCGTGACGGACCCGGCGATGCGCTCGGCGGTCGTCGGTACGATCGACCTCGACGGCGTGAAGGCCGATGACGTCAACAAGGCGTTGCGGGCCAACGGGATCGTCGACACCGACTCGTACCGGAAGCTCGGCCGCAACCAGCTGCGGGTCGGGATGTTCCCCGCCGTCGACCCGGCCGACGTCGAGGCGCTGACGGCCTGCATCGACCACGTCGTGTCGACCCTCGCCTGAGCCGTCACCCCGATGCCCACCGGACCCGACGCCGTCGAGCGCTGGTTCGTCCGTCAGGGGCTCCCCCATCTCGTCCCCGGCTACGGGCGACCCGGCGTCGTGCTGGCCCGATCGACCCCGCTGCTGGTGCTCCTCTACCTCGCCGGCACCGTGGTCGCCGTGGGTTCGGTCGAGCACTGGGCCGACGGGGTGCTCAGCGTCGTCGTGCTGCTCGGCGCATGGGTGGTCACCGCCGTCGCCCGCAGTCGGGGCCCGTTCCATCTGCCCCGCCGGCTCGGCCGGGGCGAGGTGGCGCTGTTCGTCTTCGGCCCCGGCTTGACCGACCTGATCGTCCATCAGGACGTGGCGCTGGCGATCGGCAGCGCAGGCGTGGCCGTCGTGCTGCTGGGCCTCGTCTACACCGGAACCAGTTACGCGGTCGTGCCCCTCGTCGTCTGGGGGGTGCGGCGATCGGTCGACCTGCTGCCGCGCGTGGGCACGCTGCTCGTGCGGGCGTTGCCCACGGTGCTGTTCTTCTCGGCCGTGTTGTTCCTCACCGGCGAGGTGTGGCAGGTCACCGGCACTCTGCGGGGCGGTCCCTACGTGCTCACCCTGCTCCTGCTGTTCGGCGTGGGAGCGTCGTTCGTGCTCGTCCGGGTGCGCGGCGACCTCGCGGCCGTCGAGCGCTTCGACGCCTGGGACGACGTGCGCAGCCGACTCGTCGGCACACCCCTCGAGGGCGCCGTGCTGCCGGACGACGGCGCACCCCCCTCACCCGCACTCGGGCGCCGGGCCCGTGCCAACCTCGCGTTGGCCAGCCTGTTCACGCAGGGCGTGCAGATCACCGGCGTGGCGCTCGGCGTGTTCGGGTTCTTCGTGCTCTTCGGCTTCCTCACCATGCCCGCCGACAAGGTGCAGGCGCTCGCCGCGCTCGAGGCCGCACCCGAGGCGCTGCTCACGCTGCGCACCCGTTACGCCGCCCTTGCCGTCACCCCGGAACTGCTGCGGGTGTCGGGGTTCCTCGCGGCGTTCTCGGCGCTGTACTTCACGGTCAGCATCGTCACCGACGAGGCCTACCGCACGACGCTGCGGCGAGAACTCGACGACGACCTGCAGCGGGCCCTGGCGGTGCGGGCCGCCGAGCTGCACCGGCGCGGCCGGCCGGAGTGACCGGCCGCGCCCGGAGCGCTCAGCCCTTGGCGGCTCGGAAGCCGGCCTCGAGGTCCGCGAGGATGTCCTCGATCGACTCGATCCCGACGGAGAGCCGCACCAGGCCCGGGTGGACGCCGGTGGAGAGCTGCTCGGCCTCGGTCAGCTGGCTGTGGGTGGTCGACGCCGGGTGGATCGCGAGCGAGCGCACGTCGCCGATGTTGGCCACGTGGCTGTGCAGTTCGAGCGCCTCGACGAAGCGCTGACCGGCCTCCCGGCCGCCCTTGATGATGAACGCCGGGACCGAGCCGAAACCCCGGCCCCCGGTCTGCTCCTTGGCGCGGGCGTGCCACGGCGACGACGGCAGCCCGGCGTACTGCACGGTCTCCACCTCGTCGCGCGAGGCCAGGAACTCGGCCACGGCCTGGGCGTTGGCGCAGTGGCGCTCCATGCGCAGCGACAGCGTCTCGATGCCCTGCAGGAGCATGAACGCGTTGAACGGGCTGATCGCTGCGCCGGTGTCACGGAGCAACTGCACGCGTGCCTTGAGGATGAACGACCCGTGGCCGAGCGCCGGCCAGTAGGCCAAACCGTGGTAGCTCGGGTCGGGCTCGGTGTAGTTCGGGAACCGGCCCGAGGCACCGAAATCGAACGTGCCGGCATCGAGCAGCACCCCACCGATCGACGTGCCGTGGCCGCCGAGGAACTTGGTGGCGGAATGCACGACGAAGTCGGCGCCGTGCTCGAAGGGCCGGAACAGGTACGGCGAGGCGACGGTGTTGTCGACCATCAACGGGATGCCCGCGGCATGCGCCACACCGGCCACGCCCGCCACGTCGAGCCAGGAGTTGGCCGGGTTGGCGAGCGTCTCGGCGAAGAACACCTTGGTGTTGGGCTGGATCGCCCGGCGCCACTCCTCGAGGTCGTCGGGGTCGTTCACGAACGTGGTCGTGATCCCCATCTTGGGCAGCGTGTAGTGCAACAGGTTGTACGTGCCGCCGTACAGGTGCGCCGAGGCCACCACGTGGTCACCGGACTCGGCCAGGTTCAAGATGCCCAGCGTCTCGGCCGCCTGCCCGGAGGCCACCGCGAGCGCCCCGGGCAGCCCGACGGCGGTGGTGCACGCGCCCTCGAGTGCGGCGACCCGACCCTCGAGCACCCCCTGGGTGGGGTTCATGATCCGGGTGTAGATGTTGCCGATCTCGGCCAGCGCGAACAGGTTCTGGGCGTGGGCCGAATCACGGAAGACGTAGCTCGTGGTCTGGTAGATCGGCACCGCCCGGGCCCCGGTCGCGGGGTCGGCCTCCTGCCCGGCGTGGATCTGGCGGGTTTCGAATCCCCATGCTGCGCTCATGAACGCAGCAGCGTAGGAGCCGATTCCCGACCTGTCGAGTCAGCTTTCGCCATCGAGCGAGCGACAACCCGTTCCCTCACGGTCCCGGACCATGCGGGCATGGGTAACCCGCGCCGCGCGCTCATCGCCGCCGTTGTGCTGATCCTCGGCCTGGCGGCGTTCGCCGCCGCAGTGCACGCCCGCCCGGCGCCGGCCAACACCGTGCCGTCGGGGTTCGCCGATCAGCTGGTCTTCGGCGGCGTCACGCAACCCACACGGGTCGCCTTCGCTCCCGACGGTTCGGTGTACGTCGCCGAAAAGCGCGGGCGGATCCTGCGCTTCGCCACCCTGCAGGCGACGACCCCGACCGTCGCGGCCGATCTGCGGACGGAGGTCTACAGCGGCTGGGACCGCGGGATCGTCGGCCTTGCGGTCGACCCGGCGTTCACGACCGGACGCCCGTACCTCTACGCGCTCTACACCCTGAACGCGCTCCCCGGCGGCACGGCACCCAACTGGAGCGGCGACGACTGCCCCACGCCTCCGGGCCATACCACGAACGGTTGCGTCGTCATGGGCCGTCTCGTGCGGATGACGGTCGCCAACGGGACGGTCACCCAGACCAAAGTGCTCATCGAGGACTGGTGCCAGCAATACACGAGCCACTCGGTCGGCGACCTGCGCTTCGGTCCCGACGGCGCGCTCTACGCGAGCGCCGGTGACGGCGCGAGCTACACCTTCGTCGACAAGGGCCAGGTGCCCGGGGGCACCTCGCCGACCACCCTGGTCGCGAACCCCTGCAGTGACCCGGCGAACGAAGGGGGCGCACTGCGCTCGCTCGACGCGCTGACGCCGAGCGACCCCCACACGCTCGACGGGACCCTCATCCGGATCGACCCCGACACCGGCGCCGCTCGCCCGGACAACCCGTGGGCTGCGGCCGGGGACGTGAACCGGCGCCGCATCGTCGCATTCGGGATGCGCAACCCGTGGCGGTTCACGTTCCGGCCGGGCACGTCGGAGGTGTGGGCGGCCGACGTCGGCTGGAAGGCGTACGAGGAGCTGAACCGCATCCAACTCGGCACGGGTGCGGTCCCCAACCTCGGCTGGCCGTGCTACGAGGGCAACGGCAAGCAGCCCGAGTACGACGCCGCCGGCATCCCGCTGTGCCAGGGGTTGGCCCCCGATGCGGTGACGGCGCCCTACTACGCGTACGGCCGGGTTGCAATCGCCGGATGCGGTAAGATGACCTCCTCCGCCTCGGCGGTCGCGTTTGCCACCAACCCTCGGTACCCCGCCGCCTACCGGGGTGCGTTGTTCTTCAGCGACTACGCCCGCGGGTGCGTGTTCACGATGCAGACCGGCCCGAACGGGCTGCCGATCACGTCGACCTTCGCTCCGTTTCTGAAGGGCCGCCCGGTGGTCGATCTCCAGACCGGCCCGGGGAGCGATCTGTTCTACGTCGACATCGCCGCCGGCGAGGTCCGCCGGCTCGTGGCGTCCGGCACGAACCGAGTGCCGGTCGCCGCCGTCACGGCCACCCCCGCCACCGGTCCCGCCCCGCTCACCGTCAACTTCGATGCCCGAGGCTCGAGTGATCCGGATCCGGGCGACGAGCTCCGCTACGAGTGGGACCTCGACGCCGACGGCCAGTTCGACGACGGGACCGGCACGACCGCCACCTCGACGTACCCGACCGCTCGGACCCTCGCCGTGCGCGTCCGGGTCACCGACAGCTACGGGCTGTCGGCGATCGCGTCGGTGACCGTGTCGGCCGGCAACCAGCCGCCCGTGCCGACGATCGTCACCCCCGCAGCGACGCTCACCTGGGCGACCGGGGACCCGATCTCGTTCTCCGGCAACGCTCAGGACCCGCAGCAGGGAACGCTGCCCGCCTCTGCACTCGACTGGAAACTCATCGTCGTGCACTGCGGGGACAATGGCACGCAGTGCCACGAACACCAGGTGCAGACCTGGACCGGGGTGGCGTCGGGCCAGTTCGCCGCGCCGGCGCACGAGTGGCCCAGCAAGCTGAAGCTCGTCCTCACGGCCAGGGACAACGCCGGCGCCTCGGCCTCGGTGGAACGGCTCCTCGAGCCGCGCACCGCGACGCTGTCCATCGCCTCCAACCCGCCCGGAATCTCGATCACCGCGGTCAACGGCACGAACCCGACCCCGTTCACCCGCACCGTGATCACCGGCACCACGGTCACCGTCAGCGCCCCCGCCACCGCCGTGATCAACGGCGCCAC